>ERZ857745.699-NODE-699-length-47608-cov-4.511492_pt1 | contig 47608 bp, 39 predicted proteins | sample MGYA00519699_ERZ857745 | MGnify/ENA primary metagenome ERZ857745 (study PRJEB31778, sample SAMEA3449357) | human gut metagenome | biome: human gut; feature: human-associated habitat; material: faeces | place: United Kingdom | collected 2010/2012 ... | reverse complement strand
GCGGAGCGTTTTTTACTTTACAGGAAAGCAATTTCCTGTAAAGTAAAAAAAAGATTCCCTATTGTCTCCTTCCATCGGTTATGACAATAGCGAACCTTCTCCTTAAATCATGCTATTCTAATATATATTTTACTGTTCTTTACCACCCCGCAATAAATTATCTGCTTCCTCTTCCGGCAATGCAAAAATATCCATCAGATTATTTTTTATTTCAGTTTCTGATATGTTCTTAGCTTTCATTCCGCTTACATACTGATTCAGCAGTTCTAATTTTCCTTCTTCTTTTGCCTCTTCTCTATCTTCAATCCAATCCGACTGTCTTTGCATATACTCTTTCCTCCATTTCTGGTTATCACGGACCCGCTGAACTTCCCGGTCCAGTCGATGCACAAAGTCTGTTTCTATTGTTTTCTTGGACAAGTATTCCAAAAATGCTTTCATCTCTGCGCTGACATCGTTCTGCCGCCCCACTGCGCTCAAAAAGATTTTCCCTGTTCCGTCCCCCAGCTCCAGATTCAAATCCTGTATGCACCGGTTCTCAAAGGAATAAATATGTCTACCCGCATCAAATGGATCAAAGGTGCAGATAAATATTACATAACTTTTATTTAAGCTCTGATATTCGATTCCCTTATCTGTCTCGTCAATATCTATGATTCCCTGATAATAACGGCTTCGTTTCGGAAGATGCTTTTTCTTTCCTGTCTGCATCTCAATATCATAAATCGTCTGATTCTCATCCGCAGCATACACATCCATACGCACACTTTTGGCATTTGCTGCCACATCCAGAGTTTTCTGCTCCTCCAGATATACAATATCCGCAATTGGAAAGCCCATAATCAGTTCCAGCAATTCCTTGCAAAGAGCCTTGTTCTGCATCACCTTTGCAAACATGAAATCATCGGAAAGTTCCAGTTCCTCATAGCTTTTACATTTTCTTGCCATACACAATAGTTCTCCTTTCATTATAGTAAAAGAGTCCCGACTTGACAACCAAAACCAGTTCGTTTGTTCCAACTCTTTTACTGCCTCTTTTTTTCATCCTGTTTCTTGGAAATTTTGGCGAAAATGCCAATGAATCTGGGAAATATTCCCGCTCTACGAAATCAAAGCAAATGATTTGCTTTCGATACTGCCATCTTACCTGCCACTTTCCGATAAGTCAATATAACTTCCCTTTATTTCATAAAAAATTTATAACTGCAAAACCTGCCACTGGCATCTTCTAACGGATGCCTGACAACTTAAACTACGAGAAACACGCTTTGCGAGTTTCTCGAGTTATCGCGGTGCTCGCCAAATCTGAGTAGAAAAGAAGTTCTCTCAAGCAAGCTTGGCTCCTTCTTTTCTCTCAGATTTTTCTCGCTACTCGCGTAAACAAAAAAGAAGATTTCTCTGCCTCATTCACAGAAAAATCTTCTTTTCCATTATCTTTCCTAATTATAAATATCACTCTTTTTCTTTAATCATTTTAAACATCTGAACACGGTTTCTGATACCCAGCTTCCGATAGATATTTAAGATATGCTTCTTTAATGTATTTACACTTATGGACAATTCTTCACAGATGGTATGATTATCCTTTCCCTGCATCAAAAGCTGCAGTATCGTATGTTCCCGCTTTGTCAGTTCATATTTCTCTGTTACTTCTGTTATCGTAAGTTTCTCTGCCCTTTCATCCTTTTGCTGTCCGTCCTTATATAACCGGAATGCCAGATGGTCTTTTAACATGTCCAGAATAAAAATGTCATCATACTGGAAATTATCTTTTCCGATTGTCCGGTAAAAAGTGACAACGCCTAAAAATTCTTTATTTCTTCCCAATATCATCTGGATTGCATAATGCCAGTTATTTGGCCGGTACACCTTCTGATAATATTCTGTCTGTACCCTTTTTTCATCCGATATCATATCAGTTTCCCGGTACACCAGGCTCTTTCCGCTATATACAATTCCGCGGTTCGAATTCATTTCATCATACATCGGGGATTCATCATCGCAATTATAAGTGACCGGTTTTATCAGATGCTTGCTTTCTTTTCTGTCTGCCAGGAAAAAATCTGCACTGTCAAAATCCAGCACCATCTTCATCTGCTCTAAGAACTGCTCCCGCATAATATCTGCATCTTCTGTCGTATAAATTTTGTATATAATACTGTTTAAAATCATCCAGTCATTTGTCTCTAATGTTTTCAATCAATCACCCTCTTTAAGTATTTTTCAGATGCAAAAAGAGGGCATATTCTTTCGAATATACCCTCTTTGGTCTAAAACCATTATATTTTATGGCATTTTAAATTGCAAGTATTATTTTATTATTATTCATGAAAGATTACATTGCGGTACTTATTCAGTACCCGGAGTAATACACTGCCTAAAATCACACAGGTGATAACTTCTCCGATTCCAACAGTAAGTGCATTAAATGGAATCGACCAGTCAACGCCTTTATATTCTGTAATAAAGCCATAACCATAGCGTAATACAAAAGGTACAATCACCATATTTGCAATAACCGGCGGCCATGTACATGCGAATTTATGCTTTCTTAATGCATAAGTTCCAAACGCTCCAATCAAAGTTGCAATGCTTCCGCACACAACATCCACCGGAATACCGCCTGTCAGCATATTTGCCAGAAAACATCCCAGCCATAATCCCGGAATTGCTGCAGTTGTAAATACTGGCAGAATACATAATGCTTCTGAAATACGCACCTGAATCGTACCGGATGCCAGTCCTGCAATACTGCTAAGATAAGTCAGTGCCACATAGATTGCCGCAATTAACGCAGCCTGCACAATAAATAATACTTTTTTGTTTCTCATATTCTTTTGTCTCCTCTAGTTTTGTTTTACGAGTGGAAGGTCTCGAACACTCGGTTTCTTCTTCCCCAAAGACCTTGGTTTTACGGGGTACTTGCAACGTTTGAAAGTGTATCACAGAACTTGTTGGATTGCAAGAGATGAGATGCATTCTATGCTTTCTTTTGACTACTTCTGATTGTAGTAATTTTATTTTGGCGGCAATGTCCGCCTGAATGTGGATACATGAACGAAGCTGGTTAGAGGCTCTTAGTATTTTGGCGATATCCGGCAGCGCTGCCACAAGGATGTGGCAACGAGGCACAATGGAACATGGATGTGACTTTGTGCCGTCTGCCGCCATATCCATAATATCTGCAAAATACTTAGAGCCTCTTAACAGCAAAGTGTAGTATCCACACCAAGTGGACATTACCGCCACCATGTAAAAGCACCGGTCAGACTTACATAACAAAGAGAGACTGCCTTTCGGCAACCTCTCTTCGCGCTTAATTATATTTTGTATGAGGAAATGGAAAAAAGAATTATCTTTGTTTTAGCCCTTTACACCACCAAGTGCTACACCTGCTACAATGTATTTTGAAAGGATGAGGTAAGCAATAATTAATGGAAGTACCGTTACGGTAAGGCCTACATATACAACACCGTAATCTACACGGAACTGATCAGATGTCAGCATCTGTACAAACAATGGAAGTGTTTTCTTCTCATCAGTTGTTAACATGATGGTTGGGGTAAAGAGGTTATTCCATTGTGCAATAAACTGGAAGATTGCCTGTGTTGCTACTGCCGGTTTCATAATCGGCATGATAATGGTATTGAAAATCCGGAATTCTCTTGCTCCGTCAATTCGTGCAGCTTCAATCATTTCAATGGATAAGGTACTTTCCATATACTGTTTCATGAAGAATACAACTGCCGGTGCTGCGATACAAGGAATAATCAATGGGATATAAGTATCTACCAGATTCAGTTTTAACATAAAACGGTAGAAACCAATGATTGTAATCTGGTTCGGCACCATCATGATTGCCATGATGAACGCCCATGCAAACTTCTTTGCTTTGAAGTTATATACATGAATTCCATAAGCTGTCATACAGGAACAATATACTGCAAGGAAGGTACCTGGTACTGTGATACATAAGGAGTTCAACATTGCTCTTCCTAATGTTAATCTCATACCATTCTGCTTCTGAAGAAGCATGTTCCAGTTCTCCATCAGGTGGGAGGAAGGAATCAAGGATACACCTGCCTGAATATCTCCAGAAGTTCTGGTCGCATTCATAACCATTAAAAGGAATGGCAGTAAACTAAGGAGACAGAAGAGGATACAAATCAAACCTCGGATTGCTCTTTTTGTATGTAATACTTTCGAATAACTTTTCTGTTTTGGCTGGGATGTCTGTCCGCTCATTGCCATATCAAAACTTGCCATTATCGATTCCCTCCTTTCTTATATTTCTTCTCGCTCCGATCCGTCATCGTTCCGAAGAAGATAAGACTGATAATCAAGGTCAGAATAAACAGGAATACAGATACTGCTGCTGCCTTACCTACATCACTCTGATATAATCTCATGATGTACATTGCCATTGTTGTGGATGAATCATCCGGCTGTCCGATAAGTCCTGACTTACTGACATTGAATAATGCCGGGATATCGTACATCTGTAAACCACCGATTGCAGAAGTAATCAATACGTATAACATAATCGGTTTTAATAATGGAAGTGTTAAATAACGGAATTTCTTCCATCCGGTTGCTCCATCAATATCAGCTGCTTCATAAAGACTTGGGTCAATTCCCAAAACTCCTGATATCAGCAACAGGGTTGTATTTCCATACCACATCCAGAAGAGGATAAATGATATTAACCCCCGCGTTCCGCCGACGCTTGTCATAAAGTTAAATTTCTGTGAAATGATTCCCATGTTACGTAAGGACTGTGTAATTGGTCCGTACTGGGAAAACATTGCATTGAATAAAACAGATACAGACGCTGCTGTGATAATACTCGGTAAGTAAATAATAATTTTGTATGCGCCCTGAGCTTTTAATTTTACAATGTTATCAGTCAGCCATACTGCCAGTAACAATGAAACTAAAATCTGTGGAATAAAGTTGCATACCCACATTGCCAGTGTATTTTTCAAATAAATCAATGCATATCCTTTTTCACCTGCTGTCAGTCCAAGAATATTTTTGAAATTGTCTAATCCACAAAATTCAATAAATTCTCTACCGTTTCTCTTATAGTAGCTTAATGTACTATAGTAAAATGTATTAAATAACGGCCATAACTGAAACAGACAATATGCAATGAAGAATGGGGCGATAAAGAAGTATCCATATCTGCCATATTCAATATGTTTACGTTTTTTCTTTTTGTCCATCTTTGCCAACTCCTCTCAATCCATCTTCCATTTCCCTATATTTTAAAATAACTCTCCAATAGTTTTGTTTATAAATGCTGCCCTTCCCATGCCGGAAAGGGCAGCATAGTTATTGTTCTTTTACTGATTATTCAGCTTTTAAGTATGAATAGGAGTCATGTACTGCGGATTTGAAATCTGCGATTGCAGTATCCTTATCCTTGTTTCCTGCTGCATATTCTTTTACCTGAGTAGCCCAGGAAGCATTGATGTTCTGATCTTCTGCTGTTGCATTCTTAGCACTGATAGAATCAGCCATTGGTAAGTAGAATGCCATGATGTCCTGACCAGCATCTGCATATAAGAAGTCACAGGTTGCGCCAGCTTCTGAAATCTTCTTAACAGCTTCTTTGTTGTTTACGAAATCACTGTTCTTTGCATTGATAGATACCATGAAGTCTGTATCACAGGTAAATGCTTTAATGATTGTTCCAGCAAGTTCTTTATCTGCACAGTTAGCTGTTGCTGCAAGTCCTGTACCACCCCAATAGAACTGCTCCGGTGCGTTTACAAGGATTGTGTTGCCTTTCCAGGTATCTTTTAAGCTCCAGTATGTGAACCATGGGCATCCGCAGTAAGCAAGTGCTGCATTAGATGTTTCGCCGTCACCTTCCATGTTTGCATACCAGTCAGTTGACCACTGGTCTGTTTCATAGGTTAAGCCTTCGTCTACCATTGTCTTAGCAAGGTCCATGTACTGTGTCATGTTATCATCAACAGAAATCACATCGTCATCGCCATACCAGCCAGTTGCTCTTGAGTTAGAAAGTACACGGAAGCACTCATCATAACCGGAGAACAGTTTACATTTTCCATTGGATGCATCATTTACTTTTCTTGCTGCATCAAGAACGCCATCCCATGTAGAGAACATTGTGCTTAATTCAGCAGGATCTGTTGTTCCAAGATATTTCTCACAAAGGTCTGCTCTTAACTGGAAGCATCCAGGAGTAGCCTGCCAGAATAATGCTTTTACATTGTTTGCATCAGAAGAATCTTCGCCGGATACAGTTCCAAGATCCAGATTGTACTGATACTGATTTGCATAATCATCTGCTGTAATTCCACAGTCACCAACTGAGGTCAGCCAGTCACTGTTTACATATTTCAAAACGTAGTCAACCTCAAGTCCCATCAGGTCTGGATACAATTCATTATCAGGATCATCTAAGATTTCATCAATCTTTGTCTGATAATAATCAGATCCACCTGCATTTACGAATACGATACGTTTTGCAAGGTCTGGGTACTGCTCTGCAAACGGTCCATCTAAGATATTCTTGATATCGTCGTTCCAGCCCCATACTACGAATGCATCATCTGCACTTGGATCACCGGTGATGGTGTTCTCTACTTCTGTAGAATCAGAACCACTGTCTGTGTCCGTATCTGCATCTGCTGTTTTCTCTGTGGTGGATGCATCATTGTTCGCATCCTTTGTGTCATCTTTTGATCCACATCCAGCTACCATAGCTGCTACCATGGATACGCATAATAAAGTACTGATAAGTTTCTTTTTCATTGAGTTCTCCTCCTTCTCATTTTTCATCCTCTTCGGATGTTGTTTCAGGCAGCTCTCCTACCGACTGGCCGGTAATCAATGTGCCCTCTATAACGACTCTCTCTATGAGAGTAGTTCTCGGTTTCTCGATGGCATCAATAAGACGCCGTGCTGCTTCTCTTCCTATCTCTTCGGTATCCTGATGAATCGTTGTGATTCTCGGATGGGATAACTGGGAAATTCTCGTTCCGTCATATCCTGCAATGGAAACATCTTCCGGGATATGCATCCCACGTTCCATAATCACGTTTTTTCCTCCGATTAAAGAGGTGTCATCCGGATAAAGAATACAGGTTGGCGGGTCATCCATATCAAGTAAGATTTCTGTCTGCTCCGCCGCTCCCTTTGTTTCCAGATAAGCAGCTTCCCGAATGTAATCTTCATTTACCTTAATATGAAGTTCTTCCATCGTCCGGTAAAAGCTTGTAAGTCTTTCTCGTGTTACATTCGAGTTTTTCTGTCCGTGTATATAAGCAATTTTTCGGTGACCCTTCTTATATATATACTTCAGCAGATCCTCCATTCCTTTTACATTATTGGAACAAACTGCTGTGCAATTGTAATGTGTATAATCAATGGTCACCACCGGGAATGCACTGTTCATTAATTCAAGCACTCCCTGGCTGGCAAAATCAGCACACACGATAACGATTCCTTCAAAGTTCCGGTATCTGCAATGTTCAAAAAATGAGGTTTTCTTTACTCCGTAACTGTTGTTGATAAATGTTACATCATATCCCATCTTCTCAACCTGCACCTTAATTCCATTTAGCACACCTGAAAAATATTCATGTGTCAGACCACTTCCTGCTTCTTCCTGAAACAGGACTCCTACGTTGTAGGAACGGTTGGTCTTTAATGCTCTGGCAGCTGCATTTGGAAAATACCCCATCCGCTCTGCTGTCTCTCTTACTCTTGCTTTTGTTTCTTCTCCAATATCATGTTGTCCATTCAGTGCTTTGCTAACTGTTGCAGTTGATACACCACATTCTTTCGCAATGTCTTTTAAAGATACCATCTTTTGCACCTCACTGTTTTGAGTTGCTTTTCTTAATCGTTTTCGTAGCTTTATCATAACATATTCAGTGTGAAATGCAACCATTTTTTGTATATTTGTAACAGTTATCCAGTTTTAATCCGTCAGTTTTGTGCATTTTTTACTAATCCTGCTTTCTTTCGTCTATATTAAGTCGAATTTTTTCTTTCTCTTTACTTAATCGTTATCACTCTGTGTTTTCGATTCATATGACAAAAAGCTGTCATTTTCGCTCTTTTCTCCTAAAATGCATACTTTCTTCAATATTTCTGTTGCTTTTTCCTGATTCTTATATTATACTCAACCTAAAGAAATACCTCTCTTAATCGTTTTCGAGCTTATTGCATTTAAGGAGGTTATTTAATTATGAAATTTGGACATTTCGATGATGCAGCGAAAGAATATGTCATCACTTCCCCAAAGACTCCACTTCCATGGATCAACTATTTAGGATGTGAAGATTTCTTTTCACTGGTTTCTAACACCTGCGGAGGATACAGTTTCTATAAAGATGCCAAGCTCCTTCGTCTTACAAGATATCGTTACAACAATATTCCTTATGACAGCAATGGACATTATTACTATATCAAAGACGGTGACACCATCTGGAATCCGGGATGGATGCCAGCCAAGACTGAATTAGATTCCTATCAGTGCCGGCATGGATTAGGCTACTCTGTTTTTGAAGGAAGCAAAAATCAGTTATCCGCAGAGCTGACCATGTTTGTTCCTATGGGAAATACCTGTGAGATTAACAAACTGACACTGACCAACCACGGCAGTGAACACAAAGAAATTTCCGTATTCTCTTATGTAGAATTCTGTCTGTGGAATGCCATGGATGATATGACAAACTTCCAGCGTAACTTCAGTACCGGTGAAGTGGAAATTCACGGCTCTGCCCTTTATCATAAGACAGAATACCGCGAACGCCGTAATCATTATGCGGTATATGCTGTAAATACCCAGCTTGCCGGATTCGATACCGACCGTGAATCTTTCCTTGGTGCTTATGGCGAAAATTCCGCGCCGGAAGTTGTCATAAACGGAACCTCTAAGAACTCTGTAGCAAGCGGCTGGTCTCCGATTGGTTCCCACCATATCAAGGTTTCTCTTGCACCGGGCGAATCAAAATCCTTTGTTTTTGTACTGGGTTATGTAGAGAATCCGGTTGCCGAGAAATGGGATGGTCCTGCTGAAAACGGATGCATCAACAGAAAACCGGCAGAAGAATTATTAAAACGTTTTGATACCACAGAAAAAGCTGACGCTGCTTTAGCAGAATTAAAAGAATACTGGAATAACCTTTTAAACCACTTTACCGTATCTTCTTCCGAAGAGAAGTTAGACCGCATGGTAAACATCTGGCATCAATATCAGTGTATGGTTACCTTTAATATGTCACGTTCCGCTTCCTATTTCGAATCCGGAATTGGACGAGGCATGGGCTTCCGTGATTCCTGTCAGGATCTTTTAGGATTTGTTCATCTGATTCCGGACCGTGCAAGACAGCGTATTTTAGATATTGCATCCACCCAGTTTGAGGATGGAAGTGCTTACCATCAGTATCAGCCACTTACCAAAAAAGGAAATGCTGATATCGGAAGCGGATTCAATGATGACCCGTTATGGCTCATTGCCGGTACTGCTGCTTATATCAAGGAGACCGGAGATTACTCCATTTTAGATGAAATCACTCCTTATGATAATGACGAAAGCAAAGCAACCGATTTTATGGAACATTTAAGACGTTCCTTCAACTATACCAGAACACACTTAGGACCACATGGACTTCCTCTGATTGGACGTGCTGACTGGAATGACTGTCTGAACTTAAACTGCTTCTCAGAAGAGCCGGGTGAATCCTTCCAGACCTTCGGACCATCTGAGGGGCCAAATGCAGAGTCTGTATTTATCGCAGGCATGTTTGTAAAATATGGTAAAGATTATGTAGAAATCTGCAAACACAGAGGTCTGGAAGAAGAAGCCAAAGAAGCGGAAGAAGCAATTGCTTCCATGGAAAAAACCGTTCTCGATGCCGGCTGGGATGGCGAATGGTTCTTAAGAGCTTACGACCACTACAAACAGAAAATCGGTTCCAAAGAATGTGACGATGGTAAAATCTTTATCGAGCCGCAGGGATTCTGTGTTATGGCAGAAATCGGACTGAAAGAAGGCAATTGTCTTCAGGCAATGCAGTCTGTTGAAAAATACTTAGATACCAAATACGGTATTGTACTGCTGCAGCCACCTTATCACAAATACCATGTAGAGCTCGGTGAAATTTCTTCCTATCCACCTGGATACAAAGAAAATGCAGGTATCTTCTGTCACAACAATCCATGGATTTCCATTGCGGAAACAGTCGTTGGACGTGGCGACCGTGCATGGCAGGTATACACCAGAACCTGTCCTGCTTATATCGAAGATATCAGCGAAATCCACCGCACTGAGCCATATGTGTACTCTCAGATGATTGCCGGAAAAGATGCGCCAAACTTCGGTGAAGCAAAGAACAGCTGGCTTACCGGTACTGCTGCATGGACTTTCCTTGATGTATCCCAGTATATCTTAGGTATCCGTCCGGATTATGATGGTCTTGTAATTGATCCATGTATTCCATCTACTTTATCCGGTTTTACCGCAAAACGTGATTTCCGTGGTGTAACTTATCACATCCAGGTAAAGAATCCAAATGGTGTACAGAAAGGTGTCAAGGTTCTTACAGTAGATGGTGCTATTGCTGATGGCAATATGATTCCATTTGATCCGTCTAAGAAAGAAGTTACTGTTGAAGTAATTATGGGTTAAGCAAAATACCTCCCTTTATTTATCTTATATAAAATCAATCCATGATTCAAAAGAAGGGCGTATGAAAAAACGAAAGTTTTTTCATACGCCCTTCTTCTATATACTTCTTTTATAACCTGCTGCTCTTACAATTCACAGGTATTAACGGTTCTTGGGAACGGAATGACATCACGGATGTTTGCCATACCGGTAAGATACATAACGCATCTTTCAAATCCAAGTCCGAAGCCTGCATGTCTTGCAGAACCATATTTACGTAAATCAAGATAGAAGCTGTAATCTTCCTCTTTTAATCCAAGTTCATGGATTCTTTCTAATAATTTATCGTAGTCATCCTCTCTCTGGCTTCCTCCGATAATTTCTCCGATTCCTGGCACCAGACAGTCAACGGCTGCAACTGTCTTGCCATCTTCATTGAGTTTCATATAGAAGGCTTTGATTTCCTTTGGATAATCTGTTACGAATACCGGTCTCTTGAAAACCTGCTCGGTTAAGAAACGCTCATGCTCGGTCTGAAGGTCGCAGCCCCAGGATACCTTGTAATCAAATTTATCATTATTCTTCTCCAAAAGTTCAATGGCTTCTGTATAAGTCACTCTTGCGAAATCGGAATGTAATACATTATTCAGCCGCTCAATCAGTCCCTTGTCTACGAAGGAATTAAAGAACTGCATTTCTTCCGGTGCATGTTCCATAACATAGGAAATAATATATTTCAGCATACTCTCCGCCAGTACCATGTCATCTTCCAGATCTGCAAATGCGATTTCCGGCTCAATCATCCAGAACTCTGCAGCATGTCTTGTAGTATTGGAATTTTCCGCCCTGAAGGTTGGTCCAAAGGTATAAATATTTTTGAACGCCAGTGCAAAGGTCTCTCCGTTTAACTGTCCACTTACGGTAAGATTGGTTGGTTTTCCAAAGAAATCCTGTGTATAATCAATGCTTCCGTCTTCCTTGTGTGGAATGTTATTTAAGTCCATGGTAGTAACCTGGAACATTTCCCCGGCACCCTCACAGTCACTTCCGGTAATCAGCGGAGTGTGTACATAGACAAAGTCCCTCTCCTGGAAGAACTTATGAATTGCATATGCAATCAGGGAACGCACACGGAATACTGCCTCAAAGGTATTGGTACGTGGTCTTAAATGTGAAATGGTTCTTAAATATTCGAAGCTGTGGCGTTTCTTCTGTAACGGATAATCCGGTGCAGATGCGCCTTCAATTATGATTTCCTCTGCCTGAATTTCAAATGGCTGCTTTGCTTCCGGTGTAGCTTCCAGCACTCCGGTAACAACAATAGCTGCGCCCACATTAATTTTGGTAAGCTCCTGAAAATTCTCCAGTCCGTCTGCATATACTACCTGCAGTGGTTCAAAAAAAGTTCCGTCATTTACTACGATAAATCCGAAGTTTTTAGAATTACGGTTACTTCTTACCCAGCCTCCGACGGTAATTTTCTTACCTACATAATCTTCCTGATGGTGAAATAAATCTCTGATGTCAACAAGTTCCATTTTTCTATCCCCCTTAGATAAAAAATTTTCTAATCCTTTTTAGTTTTCTGTATTTAATTCAGTATCTGTAACATTTTCTGTTCCTGCCTCATCTTCAACAGTTGCACTGTCAACTACTTTCTGCAGTGCCAGATTGCATACATATACTTTCTTTAAATATTCTTTTCCACTGTCTGCGCTTAATCCATATGATTTGTATAATGTGGATTCATCGCTGTAGCTGTAATTGCTCATAAGATTTCCAACGTAGCTGTCAAAGCCATCCTGGTCAAACTCAATGCCTTCCTTTTCTGCAATTGCCTCTAAAATCATCTGTGTCTTAAGATCTGATGTCACTTCGTCAGTTACATTGCTTACAAATTCATCATAATCCTGATTTGCTGTATTTTCCACATAATCCTTAAGGCTGCTTCCATCGCTGCAGTAATAGGATTCATACTGTGCCATTACCTCTTCCATACGGGCATCCAGAAGTCCATCCGGAATTTCCTTTACGGTACATACCTCTCCTAACTTGTCCATTACTGCAGAACGGATTGCTGATTTCTTGGAGGATTCCTTAGAAGATTCCAGATAATTGCGTGCATCTGCCTTCATCTCATCTACCGTATCATAGCCAAGGCTGGCCTTAGCATTGACATATGCCACATATTCATCTGTCATATTGTCATAAGTAATATCCTGTTTCTCAACAATTTTATTGATGGTTACATTAAACACAACTGCCTGTCCTGCCAGGTCTGTATTTTTATAGCTTTCCGGGAATGTAAGATTCAAGGTTACTTTATCCCCTACTTTTGCACCAATCAGTCCTTCTTCGAAGCCGTCAATAAACGTATTGCTTCCAATCTCTAAGACCGTATCTGTTGCAGTTCCACCGCTGAATGCCACACCATCTTTTAATCCTTCATAATCGATATTGACAGCATCTCCATCCTCTACCACTGTTTTATCCGTATCTACATAGTATGGATAGTTGGTAATTACGCTATTCTCAATAAAAGTCTTCACATCATCATCACTTACGGAATAATCGTCTGTCAAAGCTACTGACAATCCCATATAATCGCCCAGTTCCACATAATCAAGCGGGTCAAAATCAATTGCCGCACTGGATACCACTTCTGTGCTCTCTGTATTCTCTACCGATTCACTTTTCTTGTCTTTTCCACAGCCAGTTACTGAAAATGCCAGTGTCAGGCATAACAATACTGCTACTATTTTCTTCTTCATATTTATTTCCCTTCTGTCTTTCATTCAAAGGCTGGATTTTTCCAGTCAGTCATACTTTCTAAAGATACCACATTTTCACCGAAAATAAAAGCATTTCATAGAATTTTTCGCATTTGCAGGTTGTCAATCCTGCCAATCAATGATACAATCATATTTGGATTTTACTTAAGGAGGTTTTCATCGTGCCAAAATTTGCGATTGTATTATTAACAATACTGATTATTATGATTATTGCCCTGATTGTTCTTTATTTTGTGGGCAAACGAGCTCAGAAAAAGAAAGAAGAACAGGATGCCCAGATTGCAGCAGCAGCACAGACCATTTCCATGCTGATTATCGATAAGAAGAAGATGCGGCTTAAAGATTCCGGTCTTCCGGCAAATGTCATTGCCCAGACTCCGAAAATGCTCCGCCGTTCCAAACTTCCAATCGTCAAAGCAAAGGTTGGTCCAAAGGTTATGACTTTAATCTGTGACGGACAGATTTTTGATTCCGTTCCGGTTAAGAAGGAAGTAAAAGCTACTGTCAGCGGGCTTTACATTACCGCAGTAAAAGGAATGCGTGGTCCTATCGAAGTGCCTGCCAAAAAGAAAAAAGGCTTTATGGCAAAGTTAAAAGAAAAAGCTGGTAAATAAAATAACTTGAGCTGGGTTTTCACCCAGCTCTATTTTTATACATCCAGCTACGCAAGACTGAATTCGCCTTTTTCTTTTGATGCAATCTTCATCTTAATGGTACAGTCTGCCAGATGCTCATAGTTTACCTCCAATGCATAATCTATCTGCACATCAATACAATGTTCTGTCTCTTCCACTTTAATATCCTTTGCATCAATTCCAACCAGAAGATTTCCAAATGGCGTTCCATAATAAGACATATTTTTCCGGTTCTTTTCAAAGACCATGTGTACATTGGAAACTCCTTTTTTTGTAATATCAATACAGTTTTCCTGCATCTTGATTATATTCTTTGTGCTTCCTTCAAAACCTTCATTTACTTCTTCATACAGCACATAATGTTTTCCGTTTTTCTGGTAATAATCCCCTACTGTAATCACTTCAACCGGCTCTGCATCTCCTTCTGCCGGCATCTGTAATCCGCTGATTGATACAATTACATCTTTTGTCATCTAATCCGCTCCTTCTATAGAAATCCAGGTCAGTATAGCACTATTTATCCCAGAAATCCAGCCATTTCCATGAAATCTTATAATTCTTCTCTTCCATCAGAGACTGATATTCCGTCTCACTTAAGGTATCCTTCAATACCTTTTCTGATTTACCATCCACAACCTCATAGACACTTCCTTCAAAGCACATATTCGGATACATGACACACCACCAGTTATGTCCCATGCCTGCTCCGATAATCACTTCCAGTGCCTGATAAGTTCCCGCCGGGAACGTATAACTGCCATAGGTCTTTACCGGGAACTCCACGGAAGATAATTTCACCTCTACCGGATAATCATAGCCCTCCTGCCGGATGACTTCTTTTGCAATATGTATAATTTCCGGGAAGTGTTCTCTTGCAATCCGGCTGCTTTCTTCGGCTGTCTTAGCATCCTGCAAAAGTTCTCCCATTTCTTTTCCAACAGCATCCCGCACCTTAAGCTTCAGTGCCTGATCTGCTTCCCCATCACTGTTTGCCCTGACATGGAAACGCAGAATCTTTTCTGCAATGTCCTCCTGCATTCTTCGCCCCTCATAAGCCTTTTTCGCACTGTCCACCGTAAATACCAACAGTAATAACAGCATGCCATAGAACAACGCTCTTTTTAAATACAATTTTTTTCGGTTATATTCTTTCATCTTAAAACTCCTTTTCATGTTTCTGATTTCTTGTTTCTTCTTTTCCTTGCTACGCTTTCTTTAGCCATACCATTCTGACTTTCTATCTGGAATATAACCGAAAAAATTTTTTCTATACATTTTGATAACTTTTTGGGGGAGAAAATTTTATGTAGAAATGTGGTGGGGTTGTAAATTTTTCTTGGTGGGATGCGGCTGAGCTTGTAACTTTTCTTTTTAGGGACACGGTTGAGTTTGCGACTTTTCTCTCAAAAGTCGCTGGTGAAGTTGATTTGGGTATAATTTAAGAAAAATGACTCTTTTTTGCCCAATCTCCTCTGCTGTTATCTCCGAAGTTCTCTCGGTTTGGGTAAGATTCTAGAAAAATGAAGTCTTTTTACCCAATCAGAAGCAAATAACAAAGACTATGCTTCCTTCTGCAACTCATTTTGGGCAAAAAGTAATGTAATCTTTCTGTTTTTGCCCAATCTAAGTCAAATTAATAAATTAACTTAAGAAATAATCGGCTGCCGTCAGCATCACCAGAACCAGACATCTTACAAAGATGTTGCCAATGTTACCAGTGTAACCGGGTGTCCAGCATCCTACGGAGATGTCACCAGCGTGACATCCCAATGATATTCCACTGTCAGGTTTTTCCGGTAACCGCTCCAATCCTTCTGAAACTGCAAATAAATATCCCTTGCATATGCCCCTAATTTATAATAACTGTTTGTTCCATCTGCATTCTGATTCTGTTGCAATTTTTCTGTCATGGCATCCATCTTTTCTTCCAAAATCTGCTCTATTTCTGCTTCCACTTCCAGCAGTGCATTTTCATCCTGACTGTCTGTATGAAGGTCTTCCAATTTTTCATCCCTGTGCTTTGTTTTCTGCAGCAGTTCCCTGTTGCCCTGATACTTTCCATCCGCCTTTATTGTAACGGTTTCCGTCACCTGGCCATTCTGCTCCGTAAAAGCATAGCTGCAGCATAAATTACTAAGTGTTACACTTTCTGCATCTTCAAGTGAAATGCTGTAGCTTTTCATCTTCTGCTCTGAGAGCAAAGCCAGTTCTCCCGTTTCCCGGTCCACTTTGCCTGCTGCCATCCTGCCCTGCATCAGATAATATTTTTCCAGTATCATTTTATCTTCTGCACAGTTAATATAGGGAATCCACAGATTTTCGTTCTCATTTTCCCATATCCGGAACAGGCTGCCCAGGGTAACTGCCTCACTGTCCTTAAAACGTTCATCCGAGGCAATTCTTTCATTCAGATAAGTTCCTACCGGCTCTTTTAAAACTGTATCCATCTCCATCACCTGATCCGGTTCATCCTCCGTAACAAAAAGCAGCGTATTCCTTGAAAAAAGATTTTCCTCTTCCAGATACCCAAGAAATGCCCCCAGCCGCTTTTCATCCTCTAAAATCGACCGGTTTAGAATCAGCGCCTTTAAATGGTTATAATCCATCTCTCCAGGATTTTCCCCATCTGCATGTAAAAACAGCTCCATGCAGTCTTTTCCTTCCGCCAGAAGTACCGATGTATTCTCTTTTTCGCTTTTCTCATCTGCCACATCCTTAAGCTGCTCAAAGCCAAATGCCATCTGATAGTTCTCCTTTGTCAAAGTCACCGCTGCTGCCAATGGAAAATTCCGTTCTTCCAACTCTGTATTTCCACAGCCGCCAAGGCATAAGACTGCCAAAAATATCATGGAAACAATTGTCACGATTCTATTTTTCATACTGCTGCTCCTTTTCACCATTTTTTCCGCTATCCTTTTTCACTATCCCTTTTCCCGGCATTTCCTTATCTCTCCAATGCACAGCGGAAGAATTACCGTCAACGGAAGAAATGCAATTTCCTGAATCCATATAAACATTATTTTCCACTCCGGTAGCCGGTAAAAAAGCAATGTGACAGCAAATGTAAGAACCATTACAATTGGTATTATCAATTTTTCTATACTTTTCGCATCGGCTTTTCCCTGAATCGCTTCATTTTTCCCATCCGCTTTTTGGCGCCCTTCCTTTTGCCATACAGCTTTCAGCAAATCCGAGGCATAAAACATTCCGGTATTGATAAATGCGTAAATTGTAAAGAACCAGATTGCTACCATAAAGGCATCCTGCCGTTCGAAGAAACCGCCTGGCAGTTTTATCATGCTCATTAATGTAATTGCCGGATATTTCATTTTCGGCAGCATGCCACTGCCAAAGATGCCAAGCGTAATCAGATAGATTGCAGCATTAAAAATCACTGTAACACAAAGGCTTTTCCGGCATGTTCGTCCTACACGGACATTTTCTGTAAGATAGGGCTGTAAAAACAAAACAAATGCCATTGTGCCATACAGAAGCACAACTACCGCTGTCCCTTTAACAAAGTTTCCCCATGAATGTACCATTACCGGAGTCCAGTAAATCGTATTGACATCCTTTGTTGCCAGAAGCAGCATTAAAATAAGTGGAAGAAATACAAACCAGAACAGGATTTCATACACCCGGGCACGCCCTTCGATGCCCTGCCAGATTCCATAACCACATAAAAGCATTAGTAAAACTGCTGCCAGCACAAATGAACTATCCTTTAACAATTCACTCACCATCAGGTCGCTTAAAAGAAATAAGCCATAGCCCGCCAGCAGAATCCCCTCAACTGTATAGACTACCAGTACAAAAATGCGAATAAAACCATTTCCTTGCTTCTTTAAAATCTCCGGATAACTTTTCCCGATATTACTGATATTGCTGGTGTTACTGCCATTTCTGGTATTACTGTTTTTCCGCTTTTCCTGTAGCAGCTCTGGAAGAAAGGTAAATAGATACACCGGCACTGCTCCCAGCAATATGGCAAATACGCCGTCTGTCCCAAGCATTTTTCCTAACAGTCCGGGAAGCAGCAACGTACTGATTCCGCACATATCAAAAATCAGGAGCCTTGCCATCTGCCTCTCTGATATTTTCTGATTTTCTGAAAACATAATTACTTTTTCCTCCTAAGCCGCAGACGATTGTGGCGTCTCGCAAAAACCGGTCTGTGCCGCAGTTGATACAACGGCAGACGCAGCAGACTGTCCCGCTCATCCTGATAATCCGTTACATCTGCGCCTACAAAGGGCATCAGATATGGAATGCCAAAACTCTTTAGATGCGACAGATGAATGAGTACCGCAAGTAAAGCCATCAAAAAGCCGAAAAAGCCCAGCCACGCACACATGGCAATAAAGAAAAATTTCAAGATGCGAAATGCTGTTGCAAATTCTTCATTGGGTACCGCAAAGGAACACAGTGCTGTAAATGCCACCACAATTACCACGATAGGACTGACCAGATTTGCTTCCACTGCCGCCTGTCCAATAATCAGTCCACCGACAATTCCTATGGTATTCCCCATAGCTCCCGGAAGGCGTACGCCTGCTTCCCGCAACAGTTCAAAGGATAACTCCATCAAAAGCACCTCTACCACCCCGGGAAACGGCACTCCTTGTCTTGCTGCAGCAAAGGATAACAGCAATTTCGTCGGCAGTATCTGTGTATGAAAATTACAGACCGCAAGATACAGTCCCGGTAATGTCATGGCAAAAAAAGAAGCCAGAAAACGTAAAATTCTTCCCAATGATGCAATTTCCCAGCGGTTGTAATAGTCATCACTGGTCTGTATGAAGGAGTTATAATCCGTCGGCAGAATCAGTGCAATTGGTGAATTATCCGCAATCAGCACTACCCTTCCCTCTAAAATTGCCATAGCTGCCCGGTCCGGCCGCTGTGTAGTCTGAAACTGCGGAAATGGAGAATACCATTTTTCTTCTGTAAGCTGTTCAATGATTCCACTGTCTAAGACTCCGTCAATTTCAAATCCGTCAAGCCGCTTTTCTACCTCCTCTAAAACTCCGGGATAAATCAAATCCTCCATATACATCAAATCCACATTGGTCTTACTGCGCAGCCCTATCTTTTTCTCTTTTACCTTTACTTTCGGAGAACGAATCCTTTTACGTACTAATGCCGTATTCGCTTTTACGGACTCGGTAAATCCTTCATTAGAGCCCCGGATTACCTTTTCTGAATTTACTTCTGAAATTCCCATAGAAGGGTATCCCTTATCCGGAATCTTTAACGCTTTATCATAGCCATCTATAAATAGAATGGTATCTCCGGTCAAAAGACCTGCTGCTGCATCCGAAAAAGTATCAAAGGGCGTAACATCCGATAAGCCAAGGGCATTCTGCGACAGCCGCTCATAGACTTCTTTTTCATTATAATGACACAATTCGTTTAAAAGCCTGCCAACGAGAGATTTTTCAAAAATTGCTCCACCACCGGTTATCTCTATGTATGCTGCCATACATGCAATCTGCTGCTTCTGTCCTATCTTCATGGTTCGCATTTTAATATCCGCACACCCGGAAAATATCTTCTGAAAACGTGCAGCATTTTCCTGCAAACTGGTTGTAATTTCATCATTGTGTTCTGCATTACGTTCTGCTGTATGTTCTGCGGTGTGTCCTGCGATATGCTTTGCAGTGTGCCCTGCGATTTTCTCTTCTTTCTGCTGCATAAATCAACTCCTTGGCATAATTTTTATAGTATCGGATGTCCGCCAGCTCTGCATATAAGCATGCGATTTTCCAGTCACCTGTGCATATGCAAAAAGGACAGACCCTGTGCGGTCTGTCCTTAGTGTTTCCGTATTTTGCTTTTTTATTCCTGTTTCTTTATGCTATTGGTCTTGTTCCTGCTGACGGATCATATCTTTGACTGCTTCTGCCTGATTCTTCACATGCTCCCGCATGGTTTCTGAAGCACGAGACTTGTCCTTCCTGCGAAGACTCTCTGCAATATCCTTATGTTCCTTTAATAATCTCGGATAAATCGTCTCGTCCTTTAAATATTCTACACGATAACGATACATCTGCTCCCGCAGATTGTTCAGCATGGATACCAGTTTTGCATTTCCGGTAGCATTATAAATAGCATCATGAAATGCTACATCTGCCTGTGCAATTTCTTTTACATCATCACTTTTTAAAGAATTTTCAAAATTCTGTCTTGCCTGTTCTAATGCATCAAACTGTTCATCTGTAATCTGTTCTGTTGCAAGCTGCACTGCCAGTTCATCTAAAGCTGCCCGGATCTGTAACACATCTTCCATGTCCTTTTCTGTCATGCGGGCAACCTCGGCTCCTCTTCTCGGTACGGTTACAGCAAGCCCCTCCTGCTCTAACATCCGGATGGCCTCACGAATCGGAGTCCGGCTGACTCCAAGCTTAGATGCCAGCTGCAGCTCCATCAGTCTTTCACCCGGTTTTAATTCGCCTTTTAATATTGCCTCACGAAGTGTATTAAATACAACATCTCGCAAAGGAAGATATGCATTCATATTTAATTCCAGATTATCTGTCATATATTAACCCTCCAACCCTTTTTTATAAAGAGCATGTTCTTATCTTCTATTATTATAAATATCTGTTACAAAGACCTGCCTTGCGAGCCCGCTCTGACGTACAATCGCTGCTGCCATTTTTGCCGTTTCCAATTCATCAAAAAGTCCAAATACTGTCGGGCCACTTCCACTCATCATGGCATTCAATGCACCATTTTCCCGCATCAGTTCTTTTATCTTCTCTATCTCCGGATACTTTTTTGCAGTAACCGTTTCTAAAAGATTTCCCATACTACCTGCAATTGCCGGCAAATCCTTTGTGCGGATATTCTGTATTAAGGCATCAATGTCAGGATGCTGTGTATGCTCATCCAGCTTCAGATTCTCATAGACATATTTAGTAGATACACTGACCTGCGGTTTGGCAATCACTACCGGACACTTCACCATCGGTGGCAGTGAAGTTAATTTTTCTCCAATGCCTTCTGCCAAAGCTGTACCACGCATGATGCAATACGGTACGTCAGCCCCAATCTGAACGCCCAGCTCCATCAGTTCTTTCCGCTTTATTCCAAGATTGAATAATTCATTGATTCCATAAAGCACACCTGCGGCATCCGTGCTTCCACCCGCCATCCCGGCAGCAACAGGAATCCGCTTATTCAGCCGGATATCAATGCCTTCTTCAATCTGATATTTTTCTTTCATAAGTCTCGCTGCCCGGTAAGCCAGATTACTTTCATCTACCGGAAGAAATCCAAGATTTGTCTCTAAATGTATGCCAGACTCTATTTTCTTAAGATGAAGCTGGTCATATAAATGAATGGTCTGCATAACCATCTTTACTTCATGATACCCATCTTCTCTCCGACGTAATACGTCCAATCCAAGATTTATTTTTGCCAGTGCTTTTATTGCAAGTTCGTCCATTGTTTTTCTCCTGTATTTTGTATACATGATACAAATTTATGTTATCATTTTTTCTAAAAAAGGTCAATTCTTCCTCTTATATTTTGTCCCATTCTTACCGATAAAATATATGAATAAGACTAAGAATGGATACTTAGTAAGCATTTGACCAAGGAGGGTTAAGATTATGGCAATTAATTCTATTAACAATTATGTATCTGCTGCATCCACTGTTGCCACAGATTCCAAAGTTTCTTCTAAGAAGACCGAATCTTTGAAGAATGACACCTCTACCGGTGTTATCTATGAAAAAGGCTCCAGTGACAAGAGCAGTTCTTCCCAAAAGACACAGAACTCTGCTCTCATTGCAAAGATGAAAGCTGATTCTGACAGCCGTATTTCACAGCTTCGCGGAATTGTAGAACAGATGATGCGCAAACAGGGCGCAGCCATTGGCAAAGCCGATGATATGTGGTCTTTCCTTGCAGGCGGTAACTTCACCGTTTCTGCTGATGTAAAGGCTCAGGCACAGGCTGATATTGCAGAAGACGGATACTGGGGTGTAAACCAGACCTCTGACCGTATTTTAGATTTTGCAAAAGCATTATCCGGTAATGATAAGTCCAAAGCCCAGGAATTAGCAGATGCTTTTAAAAAGGGCTTCGATCAGGCTACCAAAGCCTGGGGTGGAAAGCTTCCTGATATTTCCCAGCAGACCTATGATAAAGTATTAGAAAAATTCGATAGCTGGATGAATGGAGAAGAGGATTAAATCATTTTTAAGCCACTTGCAACTACGAGAAACACGCTTTGCGAGTTTCTCGAGTTATCGCGGTGCTCGCCAAATCTGCACGCAAGCATGTGATTTTTCTCGCTACTCGCGTAAAAAAGAAGCTGCCGGTTTTGGCAGCTTCTTTTATTTTTCTTTATCCGCTCTATCTTTTTCTTCCCGCAAAAGCTCCGCTTCCTGTGCTGCCTTTGCCTCTAGAATTGCTTCGTTCAAGGATAACATCTTTGCATCCAGCATAGAAACAATTTCTGCACACTCCCGTAAATCTTTACTGATATATTCCGGTGCATTTCCTTCGAATTTGTAATATATCTTATGTTCAAGACTCGCCCAGAAATCCATGGCAATGGTCCGTATCTGAATCTCAACCTTTGTATCCACTACACGGTCTGATAAGAAAATCGGCACCGTAACCAACATATGATAACTCTTATAGCCGCTTTCCTTCGGATGCTTGATATAATCCTTTACCGATACCACGGTAAGGTCATTCTGTTTTCCAATCATCTCTGCCATACGATAAATATCAGAAGTAAAGGAACATACAATACGGATTCCTGCAATGTCATTTACATAATTGACCATATTATCAATGGTGCTCTCGTAACCATATCGTTTCAGCTTCTTTACGATACTCTCCGGCGTCTTAATCCGCCGCTTTATATATTCTATCGGATTGTACTGATGTACATGCTGAAATTCATCATTCAATATTTCAAGCTTGGTTCCAACTTCTTTTAATGCAGAATTATAAAGAAAGATTATGGTATTCCAACCATCTACACCTTCTGTCACTTCAATTGGTGATTCCATTTTCTACTCCTCCATGCATCTACTGCGGAAAATAACCTTTTTATATTTTCGAAATTTTCCTCGTAAGTTATAATATATGCAAGAACAATCTAACTTTAGTATAGCACATCTTTGTATAATATGCTTGTTATTAGTTAAATTTTTATCAATTTTTAATAATTATGCACAAGAGGTATTGCTTTTGTTTTCTTATGGTATAACTTTTATCTATATTTTCTTAAATCTTTCTTATAAATCAAGCTTCAAATCATTTTCTTTGATCCAGCCAATCTTACGGAAGAACAGACCGAATGCCCAGGTTAAAACACCCGGTAAAATGAAGCATACTAACAGCATTCCAATCCAGTCCATTGGTGTAATGGCTGCCTTGGTGCCGGATGCAATATCATTAATCCAGCCGGTATAAATACCAATCTGACCAACCAGTCCACAGGTTCCCATTCCGGATGCTACAGCTGCACCGTTCATCTGAAGATGGAATACACAGGTTGCTATTGGGCCTGTTATGGCGGAGCTTAAAATTGCCGGAAGCCAGATTCTTGGATTCCGCACGATATTTCCCATCTGTAACATGGAAGTTCCGATTCCCTGTGCGAAAAGTCCACCCCATTTATTTTCCCGGAAGCTCAGTACTGCAAAACCTACCATGTTGGCACAGCATCCTGCTACTGCAGCTCCTCCTGCCAGTCCGGTCAGTCCCAAAGCTGCACAGATTGCAGCACTGCTGATTGGCAGCGTCAGTGCGATACCTACAATTACAGAGACTAAAATTCCCATAAAGAACGGCTGCAACTCGGTTGCCCACATAATGGCATTTCCTACTGCACTGGCTGCGGCTCCGATTGCCGGTGCCCACCAGATGGATAAGCCTGCTCCGATGAAAATGGTTACAAACGGAGTAACAATAATATCAATTTTGGTTTCTTTGGATACTGCTTTACCGAATTCGGCTGCAAAGATGGTGACAATCAATACTGCCAGCGGTCCGCCTGCTCCACCCAGGGTATTTGCGGCCACACCGACGGCTGCCAGTGAAAAAAGCACCAGTGGCGGACACTGCAAAGCAAAACCAATAGAGATTGCCATTGCCGGACCGGTTGCTGCTTTGGCATATCCACCGATGTCCACCAGCAGCTGGATGCCAGCCTGCTCACCAATTGTACTGATAATTGTTCCAATTAAAAGAGAAGCAAAAAGACCTTGTGCCATTGCACCTAAGGCATCAATGCCATATCTTTTTGCTGAAATAATAATATTTTTGCGTTTTAAGAACGCTTTTATCTTTTCCATTTTCTTCCTCCTTGACTTTAGCTGTCTTGTCAGTTGTCTTGTCAGTCAAGGAGTAGTTTACCATATCGAGAAAAAAAGTCAAGCTGTTATCTTGCGTAGCCTTTTTCCCGTAATTTTTCTTCTATGATGTCAAGTAATTGTTCTGAATCTGCTTCTACGGTATGAAAGTGTTTATTTCCGGTCAGTGTCTTAAGCGGCTTTGCCTTGCTCTTTGCAACCTTTGCAATAAATTCGTCCACATCCTGACGGCTCTTTAAAATCAGATCCACCGTTATCTGTCCGTAAATATCATGCTCGATTACGACGTCTAAGACTTTTCCACCGAAATCCACGATGGTATAAAGCTCATCCTGTGTCTGTTCATCACTGTGGCTTACTGCAATGGTTCTTCTTGCTTTCTGTGTCTCTTCCGAAGGGTCATAAAGCACATAGCCTTTGTTGGTGCTTAAAATATTCTTATTTACTGCACGAAGCAATGCAATATCCTGTACAATCACCTGACGGCTGACTCCTAATTCTTTTGCCAATTCTGTTCCGGACAAAGGTTTTCCCTTCTCCCCCAGCATCTTAATGATGGTATCCCGGCGCATCTGCCCTTCCATTTTCTTTCCTCCTGACACAGTTACTTAATCCTCTTCAATCACATGAATTTCCAAAAAATCAAATTCAATTTCTTCCACAAAATTATCCTGATAAAACCTGGTCTTTGCATGCCGCTTAAATTCATCCACATTGCGGTCTAACCAGATTGGTTTTCCCAAATCAAAGGTATAGCACACCTCATCTAATGCCCGGAACACCTTATGGGTTCTGGTATCCCCGGAGTCATCACAGATGGTGGTATCCTTTAACATATGATTGTCTTTAAATTCTTTTGCCCATAACCGGAACATCCCTTACCTCCTCTGGCGTGCTGCCTCATACATCAGCAGTGTTGCCGCAATTGCTGCATTCAGTGATTCTACTTTTCCTGCCATTGGAATGTGGATATAGGTATCTGCCATTCTGGCAATCTCATCCGATAATCCATTTCCTTCATTTCCAATTAAAAAGCCTGTGGGTTCTTTATAATCCGGCTCCTCATAAGAAACACTGCCCTGCAGATGGGCACTGTAAAGCTTTATTTTCCGGGACTTTAACTGCATCAATATATCCTGCAGGTTTTCCGTCACGAAAAATGGTACGCGAAAGATACTGCCCATAGTGGAGCGGATGGTCTTTGGATTAAAAACATCTACAGTGGTGCGGTTCATGATAATTCCGCTGATTCCCGCTCCCTCTCCGGTCCGGAACATCGTGCCTAAATTGCCCGGATCCTGAATACTTTCAAGAATCAGAAGATGGGCATTTTCCCTTGGTATTACTTCTTCTAAGGTATAATCCGGCATTTTCACAAGACAAAGGATTCCCTGCGGTGTCTTGGTATCGGACACACTTTCAAACACATGATTGGCAAGTACTTCATAATTTTTCCCCTGCAGAACTTTTACATGGGATTCCTCTTCCATGAAATGCTCGGAAACATAAATTCTATCAAGCCAGCCTTCCGGGATTTCCCGGAACATACGGATTCCTTCCACAACAAAAAGCCTCTGTTCATTACGAACTTTGGCTTTTTTTACTAACTGAATTAAATTTTTTACCTGCGGATTTGCTGTACTGGTAATCATAATAACATCCTATCTGGAAAGATTTCTACAGATTTCATACTGATATTCCGGAATGGATTTGGTCATTGCCAGTGCCTCGTCAATATCATAATCTACGAATTCACCATTTTTATATGCTACAAGACGGTTTGATTTGCCTTCGCACAGCAAATCTACGGCAATGCATCCCATGGTAGATGCATAAACACGGTCTTTACAGGTCGGGCTTCCACCACGCTGCATGTGTCCTAAGATGGTCGCTCTGGTTTCAACTCCGGTTGCTGCTTCAATTCTCTTTGCCATGCTTGCGGAATGACCGATACCTTCTGCATTTACAATAATATGATGCTGCTTTCCACGTTTTCTGTTCTCTATAATATTATTTACAAGCTTCTGCTCGTCATAATCATATTTCTCCGGAAGCAGGATATCCTCTGCTCCATTGGCAATACCACACCACAGTGCAATGTAGCCTGCGCCTCTGCCCATTACTTCAATGATGGAACAGCGCTCATGGGAGGTTGAGGTATCACGTACCTTATCAATGGCTTCCATGGCAGTATTTACTGCGGTATCAAAACCGATGGTATAATCGGTACAGGAAATATCAAGGTCAATGGTTCCCGGTAATCCGATGGTGTTGATTCCAAGTGCTGCCAGCTTCTGTGCGCCCTTAAAGGAACCGTCTCCACCGATTACGATAATTCCATCAATGCCATGTTTTCTGCAGATTTCAGCACCCTTCTGCTGTCCTTCCGGTGTTACGAATTCCTGACAACGTGCAGTCTGTAAAATTGTTCCACCTCTCTGGATAATGTCTGCTACATCTTTTGCTTCCATATCAATAATCTCTTCCTGCAAAAGACCTGCATAACCTCTCTTAATTCCTTTTACTTTCTTTCCCTTTGCAATAGCTTCCCTTACTACCGCACGGATAGCAGCGTTCATGCCCGGAGCATCCCCGCCACTGGTTAAAACACCAATTGTCTGAATTTCTTTTGACATTCCCTGTTACCTCCTATATGTAAACACTTCTCTTTGTTCTTTATCCAATCATTTTTATTCTAATCCTTAAACTGTGGTTTTGCAATGGCTACAATGACTTTTCTACAACTTTTACATTGTCTTTACCTAAGAAATTCCCAAGATCTTCTAAAAGCTCTTTTGAAATTGCAACATTTCTGTTTTCCGGCAGACGCTTCATCTGTTTTTCTGCTGCAAGATAAATAACGACATGCTCTGAGCCATCGGCATCCATCATTTTTCCATAAAGAGCACCTTCTTTTTCTTCGAAATCGCTCTTACTTGGAAACTGCAGCCACAGCTCCCGTTTCACTTCATCAAAGGAAATGATTTTCTCACAAATAAGCTTGCCGTTACGGTCTTCTTCTGCAGTTACACGGCCTTCCACAAATACTTTGGCATCATTTTCAAGATATTTTGCATAACGCTCATAATCCTTCGGGAAAATGATGATTTCCACTGTTCCCACCAGATCTTCTAACGTAATAAATGCCATTGCCTTATTACTCTTGGTATACTTGATGACTTTATCGGTAATCATTCCACCGATACGCACCTTTGCGCCATCCGATACCTTAAGGGTTCCGGTCTCTTCATCCAGTACAAAGTCTGTGGTAACGGCATTGGTATTCTTCTTTAAACGCTCCATATATTCTTCCAGCGGATGTCCGCTGATATATATGCCCAGGACTTCCTTTTCAAAGCCAAGAAGCACTTCTTTGTCATACTCTTCTACATTCGGAAGCTTGATTTCGTACTCTGCCTTGTCCTCTTCCGGTGCAATATCAAAAAGTGTCATCTGACCAGCCATTGTGGTCTTCTTTTCCTGATTCAGTGCATCCAAAAGAGAACCGTATATCATCATCTTCTGACGGCGGTTTCCTTCCAGTCCGTCTAAGGCTCCCGCTTTGATAAAGTTTTCTATGGTCCGTTTATTCACTTCTCTTCCGGAAAGTCTTGTAATAAAATCCTTTAACGTGGTAAACGGCCCACGGATTTTACGCTCCTCCACAATGGCATCAATCACCGGTCTTCCGATACTCTTAATGGCAGAAAGTCCATAGCGGATTGCTTGTCCGGATACGGAGAAACCACCCTCGCCTTCATTGATATCCGGCGGCAGAATTGCGATTCCCATCTGGCGGCAGGTGTAGATATATTCTGAGACTTTGGAAGTATTGTCTAAGACTGATGTCATTAATGCTGCCATAAACTCTACCGGATAATAGCATTTCAAATATGCGGTCTGATATGCAACCACTGCATAAGCTGCCGCATGGGATTTATTAAATGCGTATTTGGCAAAGTCAATCATGTTATCATAAATCTTGTTTGCCACTTTCTCATCGATTCCTCTTGCAATACAGCCCGGAACATTTTCTTCCGGATTACCATAGACAAAGTTCTTCCGCTCCTGCTCCATTACCTTGCCCTTTTTCTTAGACATGGCACGGCGCACCAGGTCAGATCTGCCCCATGTATAACCGGCGAGGTCACGTACAATCTGCATAACCTGTTCCTGATATACGATACAGCCATAGGTCGGCGCCAGAATCGGCTCCAATTCCGGGCAGTCATAGGTAATGCTTTCCGGGTGGTCTTTTCCCTTGATATAAGCCGGAATAAAGTCCATTGGACCCGGACGGTAAAGAGAAATGCCTGCGATAACATCCTCTAAGCTCTGTGGCTTTAACTCCTTCATGAAGTTCTTCATTCCGGCACTTTCCAACTGGAAGACACCATCGGTTTTGCCGGTTCCAAGAGAGTCTAGCACTTTCTTATCGTTATAGTCGATGGCATTCATATCAATTTTTTTACCGCTGCTCTTTTCTGCAAGACGGACTGCATTCTGGATTACAGTCAGTGTCCGGAGTCCTAAGAAATCCATTTTCAGAAGTCCTAATTCTTCAATGGTAGTCATGGTAAACTGTGTGGTTATGGTGCCATCGGATGCTCTTGACAACGGAACATATTCATCCATTGGTTTCTGGCTGATTACCACGCCTGCTGCATGCATGGACGTATGCCTCGGCAGACCTTCTAATCTTCTTGACATATCGATAAGTTTCTTTACCGACTCGTCGGATTCATACATGCCCCGGAGCTCCGGGTTCATCATCAGTGCCTTATCAATGGTAATTCCCAGTTCATTTGGAATTGCCTTGGCAATCGTATCCACAAAATTATAAGGCAAATCCATGACACGTCCCACATCACGGATTACTCCACGGGCTGCCAGCGTACCAAAGGTTACAATCTGTGTCACACAGTCCTTGCCATATTTTTCTACCACATAATCAATAACTTCCTGTCTTCGTTCAAAGCAGAAGTCCACATCAATATCGGGCATAGATACACGTTCCGGATTTAAGAAACGCTCAAAAATCAGATTGTAACGAACCGGGTCAATATCTGTAATTCCGGTGGTGTAAGAAACAAGGCTTCCTGCGGCACTGCCTCGTCCCGGTCCCACCATAATATCATGCTCTCTCGCATAATGGATAAAGTCCCACACAATCAGGAAATAGTCCACATATCCCATATTTTTAATAACGGCAAGCTCGTCATCTAATTTCTGTAAATATTTTGGTGCATCGGCTCCATACCGCTTATCCAGTCCTTCATGACACAATTTATTTAAATAAGTCCAGGAATCATAGCCTTCCGGCACCTCAAAATGCGGTACCTTGGTATGTCCGAATTCGATTTCCACATGACAGCGGTCTGCAATCTTCTGGGTATTTTCCAGTGCCTGCAGTGCATATGGAAAAAGTGATTTCATTTCCTCTTCGGATTTGACATAATACTGTCCGCCTTCATAACGCATTCTGTCTTCGTCCGCTAATTTTTTTCCGGTCTGAAGGCAGAGCAGGATGTCATGAGGCTCTGCATCCTCTGCATTGGTGTAATGCACGTCATTGGTTGCTACCAGCTCAATTCCGGTCTCCTGACTCATGCGGAGAAGCTGCTGGTTTACCAGCTTCTGCTCCGGAATTCCATGATCCTGCAGCTCTAAAAAGAAATTACCTTTTCCAAAACAGCGTTCATAGCGGTAAGCTACTTCTTTTGCTTCTTCATACATTCCACGTACCAGATTACGCTGTACTTCACCTGCCAGACAGGCACTTAGGGCAATGATTCCCTCATGGTATTTTTCTAACACTTCCATGTCCACACGCGGCTTATAATAGTATCCCTCCACAAAGCCTTTGGATACAATTTTCATCAGATTGCTATAGCCTGTGTTATTCTCTGCCAGAAGCACAAGATGATAGTATCTGTCCTCTCCATGTACCATCTCGCGGTCTAATCTGGAGCCGGGAGCCACATAGACTTCACAGCCAAGAACCGGGTTAATTCCCGCCTCCCTGGCTGCCTTATAGAAATCAATGACACCATACATAACACCATGGTCGGTAATCGCCCCTGCTGTCATGCCAAGTGCCTTGATTTTCTCCACATATTCTTTTATTTTATTTGAACCGTCTAACAGACTGTATTCTGTATGTACATGTAAATGGGCAAATGCCATTCCCGCTTCCTCTCTTCCACTGTTTCTATTCTTCGCCTTTTATCACTGTCTCATATTATAGCGTTTTTTGCAGAAGGTTTCAACGACTGGAAGGAGATTCTGTGTGGATTATTCCGGGGAAATTATATCAATTTGCGGCATTCGTGCTGCTACCCATATATTAACGAAATTGTTTAGAGACTCTTAGAATTTCTCACCAAAACTGGCAATGCTGGCACATGGACGTGCCAGCAAGGCACAGATGAACATGGATGTGAATTTGTGCCGGTTGCCGGAACTTTTTTTATATTTCATGAAATTCTTAGAGACTCTTAACAATGCAGTGACATATGGGTAGCAGCCCGAATGCCGCAAACTCTTATATTTTCCCGGAATATACATACAATAAAAAATGTATTTTGACTTTCTTCTTCAATGTGCTAAACTATATGTGAAAAAATTAACGAAGTATATCTCAAGAGGTGAATATCATGGAAAAGTCTGGATTGATTGTAGAAGGCGGCGGTATGAAATGCGCTTACAGTGCCGGAATTCTGGATGCCTTCTTAGACGACAATGTTACATTTGATTATTGTATGGGGGTATCTGCCGGTGCGGCAAATACTGCTTCTTACCTTGCCGGGCAACGTGGCCGTAATCTGCGTTTCTATATAGAGCATGTAAAAGACCCCCGCTACATCAGTATCAAAAATCTGATTAAAACCGGTTCTCTCTTCGGGCTTCAATATATTTACGGAACCTTAACCAATTCCACAGGAAACGACCCGCTGGATTATGATGCCTTAGCAGCAAATCCAAGTGAATTTCATTTTCCGGCAACCAATGCTGCCACCGGAAAGGCAGAATATTTTTCCAAAGAGGATTTAGCCCGTGATGATTACCGCGGCATTATGGCAACCTGTGCCCTTCCGGGTTTCTGCAAACCGATTTCTTTTCACGGCAATTATTACTACGATGGCGGTGTTGCAGATTCCATTCCGGTTGAACGTGCCATTGCAGATGGCTGCGACAAGGTAGTAATTATCTACTGCCGTCCACTTGGCTATGTCAAGCAGCCGGAGAGTTACCGTTTTCTTTACAAAAAGATGTTACGGAAATTTCCAAATACGATTACTGCAATTGATAGCAGACACTTAAATTACCGGCACTCGGTAGAAGTTGCTGCAAAATTACAAAAAGAAGGACGGGCATTTCTCTTTGCACCGTCCCATCAGGTTAAGATTGGCACTTTTACCACTGACCCGAAAATCATGCAGGAGCTTTATGATTTAGGAATCAGTGATTATAAAGCACAAAAGGATGCGCTGCGTGCCTTCTTAAACAATTAACAATATTTCTTTCTGCCTGCAGCTGCCACAACCAGTAATCCGGCTGCGGAAAACATCAGAAGCAGTATTCTTCCAACCGGTGTTTCATCACCAGTTTTTATGGTTGCCGTCTTCTGTGTTGTTCCCGTCAGGGCTGCCGTATTGGAACCGGTTGCATCAGAGCTGCTTCCATTTGAAGTTCCCGCTACTGTGCCGGAACCGTTCGTTCCAGTGCTGTCTGTAGTTCCATTACCGCCTATGGTTTCATTACCGCCTGTGGTTTCACCTGGATTGGAACCGTTTCCAGTGGAAGGGTCTTCCTTTACGGCAACTGTCACCTTTGTAGATGCAGAAGCCAGATAGTTCCCTGTCTCTGCATACCGTACGAAATAGTCACCTGCTGTAAGCTGGTTTATCTTTGTACCATCTGTAACCTTGGTCCAATGAATTTCATCTGTGCTGTATTCCATTGCAGTAGTCAGGTTTTCAATGGCTCCATCACTTGCACCTGTTTTACTGGTATTTACAGCCTTCAGTCCTGTCGGTGCCGCCTGACCTGCCTTCCCTATCGTAAATTGCAGATGTGCTGTTTCATGATACACTCCAATACCTGTTATTGTTACCTCTGCACTTCCTGCATTTTTGTTATCCGAATAAGCAACGGTGTAATCCGTATCCTTTGTCAGTGTCTGTCCGTCATATACCACAAGTACTTCCGGTTCCTTTGCTGTTCCATCATAAATATAGGTCGTTGGATTCAGCGTTGCCGATAAATCTGCATCTGTCATCTTACGATAACGAAGCTCCACATTCTGGGCAATCTGACCATCTGCATCCACAATGGTATTTCTGTAATCAACATCTGCCGGATTTCTCTTCCTATTTGCGATAGAATAATCTTTTGGCAAGAATCCCCGGATTGTTCCCAGGCTTTCTTCCAGTGCAACATTAGCATAATTCGAAATACCCTGGCTTACATTCTTTAATACCAGCTTTGAATCTTCATCCATTGTAAGCTTCTCTAACCAGCACTGTCCAGAACCGTCATTTCCGGATACTGTAACTTCACTTCCCTCAAGCTTTACTCCACTGTTCGTCATCCACTGTAAATCATTCAGTGCTGCTTTTGCATTTTTAAAGGTCAGTTCCTTTGTAAGTCCGACACCGCTATTAGTAATCTTTCCCTTATAGTTACCATTTGCAATGGTAAGATTGTTCCCTGAGGAAATCGTATCCAGAATCAATGTATGTCCGTTCAGGTCAAGGGTTACGGCTTTACTGTCTCCGATTGCTGCGGTTCTTCCATTTCCATAAATATCCTTCACAAATTTGATGGTATCTCCATCTTCCAGGTATCTGAAATCATTATGTGCTCCGGTTCCACCGAAATCTCCATTCAGCATTCTCTTAGTCGTTCCATCCGTTCCAATCAACTCTGCATATTCTATGTCACTTGCTCCACAGACCATACATCTGCCGGAATATCCTGCTAAAATCGGATGTTCACAGTTATCTGCATCATATGTCTCGCCGGTTGCCATTATCTGTACCCAGTTTTCCCCGCCATCGCTATATTTTACGATATCATTCTGCGTCTGCAATGTTCCTCCCAGAAGTGGCGGAGTACCGGTAGCAGCACTTCCGGTTCTGGATATGGAAAGGTCTCCGCCTGCTGCATTCATTGAAATGTTGCTTCCCCCTATTACAGAATGCCCTTCTGCTCCCAGAAGTGTAATGTAATTTCGTGCCTGAAGGTCTGCATCCCCTGCAATTGCTGCATTGTTCGCACTCTGCATGGATATTCTATTTGCATTTATCTTTGCATTTCCTTCGATTATGGCAGCATCTCCATTTGCCTGCAGCATAACAACTAATGAAGGTGCCGTAATCTCTGTACTTCCGGTTGATACCGCTCCCCCTTCACTGGTTATCTCAACACCATATCCATTTTCTGCATTGACAGCGAGATTTCCTTTTACCGCAGTCTTCTTTGCGCGGATTGTTACATCTTTTACTGTTTCTAATTCAAGATTGCCTTCTGCTATTGTTTCACCCACAAGAACTATCCTGCCACTCGAACTGTTCGAATTACTGTTTCCATTGGATGACAGGAAAGTATCTGTTGCTTTAAAAAATGCCTCTGTTACATTTATATTATTTCCATTTACCAGATCAAACGAATTCAGGGAACCAGTCTTTTTCAGGCTGATTTCTCCGTTCTGCTCATCCGTTGCCTCTATCAGATACTTCACCGCTCCACCTGATAAATAGATGTCCAACTGATCCGCCTCAAGCTTAACTGAACCGGCAGAGATAAATGCATCACCAGTAACATCGTCTGCATCTAAAGTTATCTTCCCGGCGGTTTTTAAGTCCACCAGAGAAAGTCCCTTTATAAGAGCATTTCCACCCCTTCCAGAAAATTTAATATCTCCGGTATATTCATCCGTCTTAAGTACTGCATCTGCAGTTCCTGTAACCAATGTTTCCGTATCATTACAATTTGTCAGATAAAAGTTACCATCCCCTTTCAATGTCAGGGTTCCATTTTCAATCTTTAAGATTTCTGTTGAACTTCCTCCGTTCGAATATATTCTTACAATTCCTTTTACTTCCATTATACCTGCACTATAATAGATATATGCTTCCGGAAGAGCCGCCGGGTCACATTCACTCATGGTTCCACTCCCTCTGCTTCCTCCGAATGCATAGTATTTGCCATCCTCTAGTTCCGTTCCGTTTATGGATACCTTCAGCCCCTCTGCATGTACCGGCATTACTTCCTGCATTCCGGTAAATACAGTCATCAGCAGCAGTAACACTGCCAAGATTCCACATGTTTTCTTTTTTAATTTCATAAGTTCCCTCCCAAATTTATTTTTCTCTTACGAAATATTTTTCAAAATGAATTTGTATACCAATTTTCTTTATACCATTCTTATTTAAGGATTGTCAACCGAGGTGGGATGAAAAGCACTTTAGTGGGATGAATGATTCGTATTTTTTCGACAGGTATGCTATAATAATGCCTGAAAAGCCATGAAATCGAAAGGAGGCTATCTTATTGCGGTTTGCGATTGTTGATGACAATATAGAAGAAATACATATGACAGAGCTGCTCATCCGGGACTGGTGCGGCAGCCATAACATAACGGTCTGCTGTGATTCCTTTACCGAAGGGGATGCTTTTTTGTTGTCTGCTGCCTCGAATTCCTATGATTTTGTGCTATTCGATATTTATCTTAAGGAAGCAAACGGGATTGACCTTGCGGTTTCTTTTCGAAAAATTTCACAGAAGACACCGATTGTCTTTCTGACCTCCAGCCCGGAATATCATGTGGAAGCTTTGCATGTCCACGCTTTCGACTATCTGCAAAAGCCGATTACCAAAGCTGCCATCCATCCGTTATTAGATGACCTTCTGGCTGTCCGTCCTGTTTTGGATTCCCATTTATTTCTGACCGTAAATACCAACAAGACGAAGCTTCCGATTCTTTATTCGGACATTCAATATATTATTTCAGATTCAAACTATCTTATTATTCATACCAGCGAAGAAATCCGCTGCCGTATGCTGTTTCGGGATGTTACCCGCACGCTTTCGGAGGATGAACGTTTTTTGACCATTAACCGTGGTGTTATGGTAAATCTGGACTATGTTTCTTCCATGGACGGAGCAGTCTGCATGATGAATGATGGAGCATCCTTTTCCATGAACAAAAAGCAGTCTAATACCCTTCAGCAGACTTATATTACCTGGCAATTTACCCAACGCACAAAGTCACTTTTACACGGAGGTCTGTCATGAATCCTTTTACTGTTCTGATTGCCGCAGCCCATTACGGAGTTATTTTCCCGGGTATTTTTATCTGCATCGTTCCGGTTGCTGACTGGATATCAATTCCCCTGCGGAAACTCTTTTCTGTTCTGATTCCGGTTATGACTGCAATTTGTCTGATTTTAGGCTGCGTTGAATCCACCGGGAATTATGATGCAAATCTGTTCTTTTTCCCACTCCTGTCCGTATGCCTTATTGTATATTTTATTACGGTCCGCCTGAGTAATCTAAAGCTCTGGTATTTATTTTTATGTGCCACCGCAGCCCTTTCCTTTGGCTGCATTGCCAACGATTATATCATTGCTTATACCGTCCCTTCTTCCAATGTAGATGACAGCTCTGTTCCGGGACTGCTCTTACAATACGCCATCAGCTTTCTTATTATGTTCTTATTTATCGTCATAAAAGATAAGCTGAAATGGATTTTCGAAAATGTAAATCAGCCTTTATTCTGGTGGCTTACATGGATTATTCCTGCCATTATTACTTTTTGTAATATCTTTATGCTGCCTAAGGACTACAACAATATCCGTGTAGGCCGGGTATTTGTAATTGCCATGGTTATCGAGGTGGTTCTTTTTATCTTTTTTATAACCTTCCAGATTCTGCTTTATCTCATTGCCGTTACAACTGCACAGAAAATCAAAGCAGATACCACTTCGATTATGTACCGTGCCCAGGCAAGCCAGTATGTCAAGCTTCAGAATTATCTCGATCAGTCCCGTCAGGAGCGGCATGATTTCAAACATACCATTGCAGTTATGCAGGAGCTGGCCCAATCCGGGCAATATGAAGAATTAAAAAATTATATGGCTGACTACCAGCGGGAAACCGGAAGACATTCCATGCAGTATCTTTTCTGCCAAAACATGGCTGTGAATGCAGTTATCAGTTACTATGCTTCCCTTGCAGAATCCTGTCATATCAAAATGGATTTTAAGGTTATTGTTCCCCGGAAGATTTCTATTTCTGATGTAGACTTAAGCCTGCTTTTCGGCAATCTTTTGGAAAATGCCATCCATGCCTGCTGTCAGGTTCCGGTGGAAAATAGATATATCCACCTCAGTTCTGACCTTAACAGTCCGGGCACCATATATATCACAATGGTAAACAGCTTCAATGGAATTGCAAAAAAGATGAACGGGCAGTTTCTGTCTACAACAGAAAGCGGCAGCGGTATTGGACTTCTTTCTATCCAAACCACTGCCGAACGTTATCATGGTTCTACCCGGTTTTATAATGAGGAAATGGAGTTTATTTCAAATATTATGCTGCGGTTATCTTAAGAGAAAGCTATTTCATCCAATGATACTGTCTCATACTTTTCAGGCGTTTTCTCTTTATCCTCTTGTGGCATATCATATTCTGTTGCCTGTTCGCCATCCCACAGCACTGCCTTTGTAACTATCTGTTGTTTCATCGTAAAATTTGATACTTATTCTTCCTCAGAACCACTCTTTTTTCTGGCGAAAATTACTACACCAGACACAATCAACAGAATACAGCTTCCGATGATGATTATGATAGCCGGATTCCATGCGTCACTCTTAGCATGATCTGCATTCGACGCAGGAATTGTTTTATTATCTTCGGCGTTTCCATTGTCTTTTGTAGTGTCTATGCTATCCTTATTTCCTCCATCCATCACAGCCACATCAATGACGATCGTGTAATCGGATGCGTGGGTAAATTCAAGTTCCGTATTTCCATCCGCATCAATCTGTCCGGCACTGACAAATTCCAGTTCACCGGTCTGTTCATTGTAGTAGAACAGGTTTGCATACAGTCCTGAAATGTGCTGCCGATCATCTCTTTCAATGGGACACCTTCCAGTTCTGCCAGTGCTTCATTGCCGTAGCGGAAGATCCAGTCTACCGCATGACGTTTTTCATTGAACACCATCTCGATATCTGTAAAAGCAAATGGAAATTTATCACAGATTTCATAATATTTATGGTATTCCTCATCCGTCCTCGGCGGATTCTGTCCATTAATTTCATCTATCATCAGTTTCTGCTTTTCCCGCCACTCCAGCCGGACTGCCTTTCTTCTTCTCACGGTAAAGTCAATTGCTTCGCCATTGCACAGATAGATTTTATCTTTGATATTCGTGATTGCGGATACCGACACAATACACCCCTTCTTTACCTCGATACAGTCATCACCAAGCATTTCTTTTAATTCATAAATAGGCGTTATGGTCTGTAGAATATCCCCGTCTATCAGATGAATCAGGCTGAGGTATTCTGATTTGATGATATATAAAATATCTGCTATCCTTATCTTCTTTTTCATGCGTTTTGATATGATCGTAATGGATTCCTGTTTCATTTGAGACCTCCCCGTTGCCGGATGTATCTATTTTACTGTATCAGCTATAAGACTTCAAGATGCTTTACTTATCTCTCGCGGACTTTCAAAAAAATAGGACTTAAATCATTCAAACCCTTGTTGTATAAGGTTTCTCTTGATTTAGTCCTATTTTATCATCTGATTTAATTACTGAAGATCCTCATCTCTTAATCCATTGGAACCATCCGCATGCTCAAATGCTGCAAGTTCCGGATGTTCTCTCTTTTCTTCCGTATAGTTCTCATAAGGTGCCTTCTTATGTTTCTGTTCTGCCCAGATACGGTCTGCAACCGGTCCCCACTCTTCTGCATAGTGGTCACACTTAGAGCAAAGATGCTCCACAGTCTCTTCTGCCTCAGCGTTTGTTCCCTTCGCACCAGTCTTGTTTACCATTTCTCTTAAGAGCTTTGGATTCTCAAGCATCGGACATGGACGCAGGTGGTTTCTGTTAAATGGCTGTCCTTCATGATATGCCTTAAACAATGGACTCTGTAGCATCTCAAGGATTGACTTATCATGGATATTCGAATCCGAGAAATGGATAAATACGCACGGTTCTGCGTCTCCCTGTGCATTAATATGGAAGTAGTTACGTCCACCGGCTATACATCCGCCAACAAATTCTCCGTCATTCTGGAAGTCCATTGGGAAAAATCCGATATCATTGTCTCCGGTACGAACCCAGCGAATCTTCTTAATAATTTCTTCCCGCTGTTCCAATGTCGGCATCAGCTCCGGAGCTGCGTTCTGTCCTACCGGCATATAATGGAAGTAGAAACCGAAACGTGCGCCCTTATCAGCAATGAAACGTAAGAATTTCTCATCGGTAACAGCCTCAACATTGGCTCTGGTATAGCAGATAGAAGTTCCGAATATGATACCATATTGTTTCAACAAATCCATTGCCTTCATAACGGCTGCATAATGTCCGTCACCACGACGTCCGTCATTTGTCTCAGGTGTTCCCTCAATGGAAAGAAGGAATGTAATATTTCCAAGTTCTACAATCTTCTTACATAACTCCTCATCAATCAGAGTAGAATTGGAGAAAAGACCGAACATACAATCATTATGCTTCTCAGCAAGTTTTAAAATATCATTCTTACGAACAGTCGGTTCTCCACCTGTCATAAAGTAAAGATAAGTTCCAAGTTCCTTACCCTGTGTAACAATCTTATCCATATCCTCATAGGACATGTTATTCTTGTGGCCATATGTGCCAGACCAGCATCCTACACAATGCATATTACATGCGTCTGTCGGGTCAAAAAGAATCAGCCATGGAATATTACAGTTGTACTTCTCACGGTTTGCCCTGATTGTCTTTGTTCCACGGAAAAATGCTTCATATCCTAAATTCAGAAGGAATTTCTTAGCATAATTTGGATTTGTCTCATCCAGAACACGGTTTACAAACTTCACCCATCTGTTCTCCGGATTCTTTACATACTCTCTGACCTTATCCAATGTTGCCTTGTCTGCGCCATTTCCCCAGAAAGTCTCTGCCTTGTCAATAAGTTCAAGGAATGTTTCCTGTCTTTTCGCGATATCATCTGTCTTAGTCAACTTACCTACGATGCTATTGGTCATTATCTCAAAAGCTTTTCTTTCTACTTTGTGCTGTGTGTTTTCAACGAATGAAGCCATGCTAACTTCCTCCCTCTTTTTTCTTCTATGTATTTTAACATTTATTAGTATAAGAAACAATGCGTTTTTTTGACATATACAATAGATTTTTTTTGTATGGTCATGTTATACTTTTTCGACAATTTGTATATCTGACAGCACAATTTGTCCATTTTGTTTATAACTGCTCATCATAGACAAGTCCTTTGATATCGTCCTCGGCAAGTTTATGCTCCGCAACCTTTTTCTCTGCTTCACTCTTTAAAAGGCTGCTCTGGGTCTCCTTGTCTAATTTTGTATCAGTCCTCTTATCCTCTTTCTTGTCTGCATCCTTCTTATCCGTATCTTTCTCATTTTCTTTGATGGTCTCATCGATGTGGTCTACTGCTTCCCCAATCAGTCCTAATGTTGCTTCTTCGGATGCATTGTCTAATATTTCTTCCGCTTCCTTCTGGCTGTCTATCATATCATGATGCTTTAACCGTTCCGTATGTACTGCCCGGAGGTATCCGTTATCCTCGGCTCTTTCCTTTCCAAGGTCTTTTATCTTGCTTCTGTATTCTGACTCCATTTTATAGTAGTCCATGGACTCTTTCTGATAGTCTGTCATTCCGCCTTTCTGTAATTCTGAGACATGCTCTAATTCTTCTTTGGAAAGCATGCTTCTTCCTTCTGCTGTACTGGCTTTCTTTAAAAGGTCAAGGTCTGCCTTTTCCTGGCTGCCATCCGCTACCTGGTAACGTTCCTTTAATTCAGCTTCCTTATCCTGTAAGTCGCGGATTTCACTCTGATAATCTTTTATCTCGCTGTCAATTTCCTTAATGTGGGCACGCCGCTCGTCCATCTCTTCATCCACTGCATGCTCACCGGAAAATGTATCCATAATCTTCTTTAATGCTTCTTTCTGGGCATTTGCCATCTTCTGTCCAATCAGATCTGTCTGATTCAGGTTAAGACCGGCACCTTTTATTACATTGCTGTCATTCTTATTATCCTGCTTCTTATCATCTGACTTTGCACTTCCCTGTGTCCCGTCATTCTGATATAAGCTCTGTGTCCCAAAACTGGTATTGATTCCATTCATATACGCTTCCCTTGCCTTTCTGCAACGCTTATCCGGTTATCGGATATTTCTTTCGCTGTTGTATACACTTTTATAAATAATATATCGGTTTTCCACTGCGTTTTCCTAAGGGTTTTGGTCTTATTTTTCCTTTACAATAGCTTTCGTCAGAATCCATTCTGCCCACTGGGCATAATATTTTCCTAGAGGATGGGCATCATCACTGGTATACTGGGCATCGAGGTTTCCTGCCCCATCATCAAAGATTTCATTCACATCAATATAATAGGTCTGCTTCTGGTCACATAAGGACTCCACCACACCATTGAGCCAGTCAATATTGGCATTGTTATAAAGGCTGTCTGAATCGGATTTTGCCTTGGAAACATGAAGACTCGCCTCTAAGAATAAAATGGCATCCGGCTGCATTTCCCGTATTTTCTCTACCACTTCACGATATTGCTTTTCTATGCTCGCATGTGGATATCCCAGTTCATTGATACCTAGCATCAGATAAATCTTTCCGTAATTCTTCCGGCTTAACACTTCATCCAAAGTTTCTTTTCCATAGCCCGGCATATCCACCTCTGTTTCAAACAGCTTAAAGGAACTTAAGCCAATCGTTGCAAATACATCCGCATCCCCAAGGTCTGCATACTCCGATAATCCTACTGTTCTGGAATCTCCAATAAATAAGGCATCGGAAAAATAGCTGATATCCTCTGTTGTAAAGGTTCCCTCCTGCTCCGTATCTGCCACCGTTTCATTATCCTTGATACCTGTTTTATCTTCTGTATTTTCTGTACTATCAATATCTGCCTGTCCTGTACCGGCTTTATCTGTGCTGTTTTCTTCCGTTCCGGCAACTGCTTCCGCCGGCTCTTTTTCTGTGCCTGTCACCTGTGCCAGTTCTTCCTGCCTTGCCTTCTTCTCCTGCTCCGCAGTTACAAGCTTTACGGTAATTACCGGGAATGCAATCACAAATGTCAGCAGTAAAAGTATAGTAAATTTATATTTTTTCATCGTATTTCCTCACTAGAATCTGAAGTATAAGAATGGATCATCCATTCCAAGATACATACAATATACGCTCGCCCAGAATAATGCCAGCAGCAGTAAGATCACCCAGAGGCGGTTCTTATTCTTCTTAAGGAGTTTCTCCTGAACACCTGTTGCAAACAGGATACCAAGCACCAGATAAATGCCATAGGTCTTACCATATTTCAGATAATCTCCCTGAAACAATACCGTTCCGGTACTGCCAAAGAATGGAAATAATTTCTGTAAATAAATGCCAAGCTGGCTTAAATCCGTAATCACAAAGACCAGCCAGGAAAGCGGTATCCAGAGTATCATATAAATATGACCAAGCGCCTTATGCCGTTCCAGCACTTTTCCAAGTCCGGCTTTTTCCACAAATAATAAGACAAAAAGCAAAAGTCCCCACAGTACAAAGTTCCAGCTTGCGCCATGCCAGAGCCCTGTCAGAAGCCATACCACAAACATATTGCGGACGGTCTTTGCAAAACCACCGCGGTTGCCGCCCAGCGGAATGTATACATATTCCCGGAACCAGCCACCCAGTGTCATATGCCAGCGGCGCCAGAAATCCGTCATGGACACTGCCATATACGGATTGTTAAAGTTCTGTGGGAAGTCAAAGCCCATCATCCGCCCCAGTCCGATTGCCATCAGGGAATACCCATAGAAGTCAAAATATAACTGCAGGCTGTATGCCACAATGCTCATCCATGCCAGCGGTGTGGAAATGCTCTCATAACCGATTGCTGTCACCTCTGTCCAAAGATGTCCCACCCGGTTTGCCAGCAATACTTTATAAGCAAGTCCCAGTGCAAATACCTTTAGTCCGGATTCCACCTTTACCATGGAATGTTTTCTCTTATGAAGCTGTTCCTGAATCAGATGGTAATTGACAATCGGTCCTGCAATTAACTGCGGGAACATGCAAAGATACGTTCCCAGTGAAATCAACGATTTTTCCGCTTTTGTTTCCCTCCGGTACACGTCCACCAGATAGGAAATAATCTGGAACGTATAAAAGCTGATTCCAATCGGCAGAATCAGATTCCATGTTTCCAGCTGTACCTTAACGTGCATTGCACCAAAAAGGGCATTCAGATTCTCTATAAGAAAGCCCAGATATTTAAACAGAATGAGCCATCCTAAATCATAGACGATTCCAACCACAAGCCAGGCTTTCCTCGCCCGCTTCGTCTTCTGTGCTTCAATCAGTTTTCCAGCCACGAAATTGACCACCACAGACATAATCATAAGTAAAAGATAACCCGGATTTTCCCTGACACCATAGTAATAAAAACCAAGGCTGGCAAGGAAAAGCCAGGCATTCTTATAAGAAGCCGGCAGGATATAATAAACCAGAAAAAATACCGGCATAAAATACATGATAAATGCTATGCTGCTAAAAACCATCTTTCGTATCCTCTCTTTACTATCTTAAAATAGTATTATCCATTCATTCTTTACCATTCATTATACTCTTTATAGATTAGACGTTCCAGATAAAAAAAAAGTTTCTTAAATTCCGTATTTCGATAAATTTCTTCTCTGACAGTAAAAAGAAAGTCCTGATGTCACAAATTCTGCCACCGGAACTGCCAGCCAGACTCCCTTTAATCCGATAATTTGCGGCAGAATCAGTAAAGAGGCCAGAATACAGACAAAGGTTCTGCTGAAGGATACCAGTGCAGATGTTTTTCCATCAGAAAGTGCCGTGAACAGCGAAGAGGTAAATACGTTATAGCCGCTGAAAAGATAGTTGATGCCAAACAATGCAAATCCCGTAACTGTCATTGCAAAGGTATGACTGCTTTCTGAGACAAATACTGATGTAATCGGCTTCGCCAGAAGGATGGATGCCACCGCCATAAAACCGGAGGATATTTTTACAAACCGGTTGCTGATATGGTAAACGTTACTTAATTTTTCACTGTTCTTTGCTCCGTACTGGAAGCTGATAACCGGTGCCACACCCATGGAAAATCCAAGATACAGCGCATTGAATAAAAACTGTCCGTATAAAATAATGGTAATTGCAGCTACCCCGTCTGCTCCAACCATACGCATCAGAATAATATTAAAAAGGTATGTAATTACTGCATTGGAAAGGTTCGTTACCATCTCGGAAGAACCGTTGGTGCAGGACTGCCACAATGCTTTTCCATCCCAATGGAAGCGGGTAAAATGAAGTCCTTTTCTTTTCACCATGAAATAGATGACTCCCACTACCGCAGGAATCATCTGTCCGATGCCTGTTGCAATAGCTGCTCCGGCAATGCCAAGCTGCATTGGTCCCATAAAGACATAATCTAAGATTGCATTGGCTACACCTCCGGCAGTAATCAGTCCGAGTCCATATGCAGGTTTTCCTGCAGTTACAAAGAAGCACTGAAATAAACTCTGCAAAATGCAGCATGGTCCAAAATACATCATATAAATAAGGTATGTTTTCCCATTTTCGAATAAAGAGTCGTCTGCTCCTAATGCATATACAATCGGTTTATGAAAAAGTAATACAATAACCAGCAGCACCAGGCTTACAGCAACTCCTACCACTGCAAGAAAAGTAAAGTTCTCACATGCTCCCTTTTCATCTCCCTCACCCATTTTTCTTGCTACCACTGCACTTCCACCGGTTGCTAACATAACGCCGATTGCAATGAGAATACAAATAACCGGCCATACAATATTGACTGCAGAAAGAGCGCTTTCTCCTACCAGTCTTGACACAAAAATTCCATCTATGATTGTATACAATGACATAAATACCATCATAATCATAGATGGCAATGCAAATTTCAATAAGGATAATGTTTTAAAGTTCTGATTTAATGAATTCGACATGATAACCTCCTTGTCTTATGAATCACTATTTGCTATCATAAACTATATGGTAACCATATAGTCAAGGAGATTTTTTTAATGAGTAGAAATGAATATCTGACCACCGGAGAAGTTGCCCGGATGATGGGCACTACAAAAAATACACTGTTTCACTACGACCAGCTTGGCATTTTTTCACCCGAAGTAAGAGGGGACAATGACTACCGCTACTACACCGTCCGCCAGATGGATGTGTTAGATGCCATTATCACGCTGCGGGAACTTGGCATGCCTCTGCCGGAAATTAAAGAATACATGGAACACCGAAGCCCGGAAAATTATGCCACACTTCTTACGAAAGAAAATGCTGTCATCGAACAGCAGATTCGTGCATTAAAAGAAAAACAGAAGTGGATTCAAAGACAGCAGAAACGAATTAAAACCAGCCTAACTATAAATCCGGATATCATTGAAGAAGTCTCTCTGCCAGGATTTTATATTGCAGCACACCCTGTCAGTTCTTCCGATGATAAGACCATCTCCGTAAAAGTCAGTGAGCTTCTGAACTCCTATTATGAAAGCAAGGAAACTACCGGTTTTACGGTGCTTTATATCCAGATGGAACGTGACCTTGCCCGGGGTGTCCACAATCTTTATCACGAAGTATGCCTTGCCATGCAGACCCCTCCCAAGAAAATGCCTTACCGGATTCTTCCGGCTTCTAAATGTCTCGCCGCCTATCACCTGGGAGACTGGGATGATATTTCACTCGCTTATGACAGGCTGCGCAGCTACATGAAGCAGCACCAGATTACTTCATCCGATGGCAGATTCTATGAAGAAGAATTGATTAACGCTACCATGACGGATAAACGAAGTGAATATCTTACCCGCATTATCGTCAGAATCTAAAAAGCAGCATTACTTTTTTATTTTCCTGTAATGCTGCTTATCTATTTTACAGTGCCCCAAGAATCTCTTTTGCCCGGTCTATCTGCTCCTTTGTAGGCGGGTCTACGCCTTCTAACTGGTATGGAATTCCAAGTTCCTTCCATTTAAAGACGCCTAAGGTATGATATGGCAGCACTTCCACCCGCTCTACTGTCTTAAGGGTATCAAGAAAACTTCTTAAGCGGTGAAGCTCATCCTCTTCTGTTGTAATACCCGGCACCAGCACATGGCGGATCCACATTGCTTTGCCATGGTCTGATAAATAAGCTGCCATTTCCAAAATATTCTGATTCGTCTGTCCGGTGAGTTTCCGGTGTGCTGCATCATCCATATGCTTAATGTCTAACATAAAGAGGTCTGTATATTTCATCAGCTCATCAAATTTACTTTTAAATGGTTCTTCCAAGGAAAATGGATTGCCGGAGGTATCGAGACAGGTATTTACCCCTTTTTCTTTTGCCAGCCGGAACAGTTCTGTTACGAAATCTATCTGTAAAAGAGCCTCTCCACCGCTTACGGTGATTCCGCCCTTTTCTTTCCAATATGTTTTATAGCGAAGTGCCTTTTTTAACACTTCTTCCGGTGTCATCAGCTCTCCGCCATCTTTCGCCCAGGTATCCGGGTTATGGCAGTACTGACATCTCATGTTACAGCCTTTTAAAAACACAATATATCTTACACCCGGCCCGTCTGCCGAGCCAAAGCTTTCTACGGAATGGATGCGTCCTTTTATTTCACTCATATTGCCTCCTATACACCAAAATACTTACGGCTGCTTAACAACCTATGATAAAAATGTGCAGGCTTTTTTTCATTAAGCCTGCACATTCTGCTTTACCTGAATCGCGGAAAAGTCGTATGCTCCCCGCAGTCCGGTTACTGTCTTAAATTACATACGCTCATGACAGGTACGGGCAATAACATCAAGCTGCTGCTCTTTTGTCAGGTCGATGAACTTAACTGCATAGCCGGATACACGGATTGTGAAGTTTGCATACTCTTCTTTCTCCGGATGCTCCATTGCATCAATAAGCTTTTCTTTGCCAAATACATTGACATTCAGATGATGAGCTCCCTGGTCAAAGTATCCGTCCATTACATTTACAAGGTTATCGATTCTTTCCTGCTCGTTGTTTCCAAGTGCGCCAGGATTGATGGTCTGTGTATTGGAAATACCATCTAATGCCCACTCATATGGAAGCTTGGTCAGAGAATTTAAGGAAGCTAAAAGTCCGTTCTGCTCTGCACCGTAAGATGGGTTAGCTCCCGGTGAAAGCGGTTCGCCGGCTTTACGTCCATCCGGCATAGCTCCGGTTGCTTTACCATATACTACGTTAGAAGTAATGGTAAGGATAGAAGTTGTAGGCTCAGAATCACGATAAGTATGATGTTTCTTTAATTTATCCATGAAAGTCTTAAGCAGCCATACTCCGATTTCATCTGCACGGTCATCATCATTTCCGTACTTCGGGAAGTCTCCTTCGATTTCGAAGTCTTTTGCAAGTCCGTTCTCATCACGTACGACTTTTACTTTTGCATATTTGATTGCAGAAAGAGAATCGATAACATGTGAAAATCCTGCAATACCGGTTGCAAAGGTTCTCTTTAAGTCGGTATCCATCAGAGAAAGCTCTGCTGCTTCATAGTAATATTTATCATGCATATACTGAATCAGGTTCAGTGTATTTACATAGATGTCTACTAACCAGTCCATCATCTTGTCATATTTTGCCATTACTTCATCATAGTCAAGATATTCAGCTGTAATTGGTGCGTAGTTTGGTCCTACCTGCTCGCCTGATTTTTCATCAACACCACCGTTGATTGCGTAAAGCAGACATTTTGCAAGGTTTGCACGAGCGCCGAAGAACTGCATCTCTTTACCTGTCTGTGTAGCAGATACACAGCAGCAGATTGCGTAATCATCGCCCCATACCGGTTTCATTGCATCATCGTTCTCATACTGGATTGAGCTTGTTTCAATCGAGATACGTGCTGCATAATCA
>ERZ857745.691-NODE-691-length-47863-cov-4.059613_pt1 | contig 47863 bp, 51 predicted proteins | sample MGYA00519699_ERZ857745 | MGnify/ENA primary metagenome ERZ857745 (study PRJEB31778, sample SAMEA3449357) | human gut metagenome | biome: human gut; feature: human-associated habitat; material: faeces | place: United Kingdom | collected 2010/2012 ... | reverse complement strand
ACCTCTGGTGCACCAGTTGTTCTGCCAAGGGCATAGCTGGGTAGCCACGTATGGACGGGATAAGCGCTGAAAGCATCTAAGTGCGAAGCCCCCCACAAGACAGGATCTCCTCCAGTAATGGTAAGACCCGTGGAAGACTACCACGTTGATAGGTCGGAGGTGTAAGTGCAGTAATGTATTAAGCTGACCGATACTAATAGGTCGAAAGCTTGACCAGTGGTTTCTGGAGAAAGAGCACATGTAGGCTAGAGTAGTTTTCAAGGGATAAATCCGGTGACAATAGCGGGGAGGGTACACCTGTTCCCATCTCGAACACAGCAGTTAAGCTCCTTAGCGCTGATGATACTTGGCGGGCGACCGCCTGGGAAAGTAGGACGTTGCCGGTTTTGTAAAAAGCAGACCAGATGGTCTGCTTTTTTAGTACAGTAAAACTTTGTTTTGTGGTATTATATATATGCGGCATTTGAAGAATTGCTGTAATACTAAAGAAAGAGACAGACTATGAAAATTAAAAGACTTTTAATATTACTTATAGCCGTTGCAGCTGTAACCTTTGCAGGCTGCGGCAGTAACAATTCGGGCATATCAAAAACAGGTTTTTTCCTCGATACAGTTTGTTCTGTTACCGTTTACGGTATAGATGAAACAAATCAGTATTTTGATTACGGAGATAAAAAAGAACAGGAACAACAAATATTGCAGCTCATAACCGATGCATTTAAGCTGTGTACAGAATATGAGAATACTCTTAGCAAGACTATAGACTCAAGCGACATTGCGAGGATTAATAATTCAGGCGGAGATTCTGTAGAAGTTAGTAATGATACAATAGAAGTCCTGAAGAAAGGCATAGAATACGGAGAATTATCCGATGGAGCCTTTGATATTACTATAGGCGGGGTAACTGATTTATGGGATTTTCGTTCCGGAGAGGACAGGGATAATGCAGATGCGGGCAGAATACCTGATAAAAGCAAGCTGGAAGCTGCTGTGGCACATGTAAATTACAAGGATATAGTGGTTAACGGGAATACAGTTACATTGAAAGATCCAGATATGGAGATTGATCTGGGTGGTATAGCCAAGGGATACATTGCTGATAAGCTGACAGCATATCTGGAGGAAAACGGAGTTACAAGCGCAATAGTAGACCTTGGAGGAAACATTGTGGCAATAGGCGGCAAGGCAGCAAAGCTTACAGGAGATAAACAGAGCGACTTCTCTGTGGGTATCAAGGATCCTGATTCCAAAACAGGAGAGCTTCTCGGAATTTTAAAATGCAGCAATAAAACTGTTGTTACATCGGGAACCTATGAGAGATATTTTGAAGCAGAGGGCAAACGATATCATCATATTCTTGATACTGATACAGGCTATCCTGTGGATACAGATATTGTATCTGCGACAATAATTGCGGATAAGGGACATTCTGTTGACGGAGACGGACTCAGCACCTCCTGTCTGGCGCTGGGAAAAGCAAAAGCAATAAAGCTTATACAAAGCATTGACGGAGTTGAGGCTGTGATAGTTGACAGCAGTGGCAATATATATATGTCTGATGATAATATACCTTTTGAGAGGTCTTAAAATCAGTTTACAGAGAGGAAAATGTATTTGTGATATAGAGTAGGTGTATATAAAAAACAGACAGCCGTAAAGCTGTCTGAGTATGTGGCGGAGATGGTGGGATTCGAACCCACGTGCCGGAATTAAACCGACTAACTGATTTCGAGTCAGCCCCGTTATGACCACTTCGGTACATCTCCATGCGTACCTAAAAAGTATAACATAATTATATTAAAAAGTATAGTTTAAATTATAAATATATGTACATTTATGTTGGAGGAAAGCTTTTGTGAATAATATATGTTTCTATAAATCGCCCGTAGGCGCTGTTCTTAAAATTGCAGATGACGGTGTTAATATTAAAGAAATAACCTTTGCGCATAACGCCTGCGGCTGCTGCCTCAATGCGATAGAAAGCAGACTTGGACATATAGCAAAAAAACAGCTTGCCGAATACTTTGCAGGCGAAAGAAAGTCATTTGAACTTCCTATTGCTCCTGATGGAACCGAATTTCAGAAAAAAGTTTGGAAGGCGCTTTGTGATATTCCGTACGGTCAGCTTAGAAGCTACAAGGAGGTTGCCGAAGCGGCAGGATGTCCAAAAGGCTTTCGCGCAGTCGGCGGAGCAAATAACAGGAACCCTATAGTTATTGTTATTCCCTGTCACAGAGTTATTGCTGCCGATGGATCTATAGGCGGATACGGTGACGGGATTGATATGAAAAGAAAGCTTCTGGAGCTGGAAGGAAGTCTTGACACAGTGAATGAATAATTATGCATGTAAGATTGCAAAATATGTCGAAAAAGCTTGCAATTTATACTTTTGTTGAAACTGTGAATATTTTTTATGAATAAAATAATTTTATGAAAATCTGTGGAAAACTTATACTTGACACAAATTATGAATGGAGAAAAGATTGGGATTTTAAGTGATGCAGACAATCATGATATACACAGGACATATGGGATAAAATTGTATACAATTTCGGGAAAACTGTGGGAAAGTACATCAACTGTTGAAAATAAGGGATTTTTGAATTGTGGAAAACACATTGGCGAATTTGACAGAAATCATTTATATTATGCATAAAAACAATATATGTAATATACTTGTTTGTGATTTTTGAATGAGAATTTGCTTATACAATATATAGTAGCGATGATTTGATTCGCATGTTGAAATTACAGCTTTTTAGAGAAAGCGACTGTGAAGTTATACTGACAGTGATACTATATATGCTGTTTTAAAGGAGAAAGGTAATATATATGATAGGTGTAATTGTAAATACAGTGGCAGTACTTATAGGTTCGGGAATGGGCCTGCTGCTTAAAAAAGGAATACCGGAAAAATGGACAGACCTGATAATGAAAGGAATAGGCCTGTGCACAATTTATATAGGAATGAGCAGCGCCTTTGAGGGCTCGCAGACCCTTGTGCTTATTGTTTCAATTGTGTTGGGAGTAATTATAGGCGCGGCGCTTGATCTGGACAGGAGATTAAACAGCTTTGCAGAAAGGCTGGAAAAAAGATTTTCGAAGGAGGGCGAAAAGGTATCTGTTGCAGAGGGATTTGTGACCTCAAGCCTGCTGTTTTGTGTAGGTGCGCTTACAGTTGTTGGCTCGCTTCAGGCAGGACTTACAGGTGACAATGAAATGCTGTTTACAAAATCAACTCTTGACTTTATATCTTCGATTGTCTTTGCGGCAAGCCTTGGAATAGGTGTAATGTTTTCAGCAGGCTTTGTTTTCGTTTTTCAGGGCCTTATAGTTGTGTGCGCGGGGTTTCTTTCACCGCTGCTGTCAGATGCGATAATAGCCGAAATGACAAGCGCAGGAGGTCTCCTCATATTCGCGCTGGGACTTAATCTGCTGGGGATTACAAAGCTCAAGGTTATGAACTACATACCTGCTATATTTATGCCTATAGCGCTGATGCCGCTGTATAACTGGGTAAGCTCATTACTGTGATATACAGGGAGGACAATATGGAATTAAAAACAGAAAGACTTATATTAAGACCGTGGGAGGAAACAGATGCAGAGAGTCTGTACGAATATGCAAAGGATACGGCTGTAGGGCCTGTTGCAGGCTGGCCTGCCCATATCAGCGTTTCCGACAGCCTCGAGGTTATAAGGAGGGTTTTGTCAGCGCCTGAAACCTATGCAGTATGTCTTAAAGAGGATAATCGTGCAATAGGAAGCGTTGGCCTTATAGCGCCTGAAATATCAAATGTGAGTGTCGGGTCAGATGAAATGGAAATAGGGTACTGGATAGGTGTGCCGTTCTGGGGCAAAGGATATATACCCGAGGCGGTAAGGCGGCTCCAGAAGCACGCATTTGAGGATTTGAACTGCACCGCGCTGTGGTGCGGATATTATGACGGCAATGAAAAATCAGAGCGCTGTCAGAGAAAATGCGGCTTTACATATCATCATACCGAAAAGGACAGGCCATGCGAACTGATGGGAGATATAAGGACGGTGCATTTCTCATATATAACTAAGGAAGAATGGCTGAAACTGAATAAATAACAGAATATAAAAGGGGAGTACAGACAAGATGTATTCCCCTTTAGAAGATGGTTTAATTTTTGAGAGCCTGCATAGGAGCAGGAATACGACCGCCTCTGTTAATCATAACGGCAGGCGATTTTTTGTTGACATTCATAACCGGGCCTCTGCCGAGAAGTCCTCCGAAATCAAGTTCATCACCCTCGTTAAGACCGATTGCCGGTATTACTCTGACAGCGGTGGTCTTTGAGTTCACCATACCTATTGCGGCCTCATCTGCTATAATTGCGGATACTGTTTCAGACGGTGTGTCTCCCGGTATTACTATCATATCAAGACCTACAGAGCATACAGCAGTCATAGCTTCAAGCTTTTCTATTGTAAGGGTCTTATCTCTTGCTGCTGCTATCATACCGGCATCCTCCGTTACAGGAATGAATGCTCCTGAAAGTCCGCCTACATTTGAAGAGGCCATAACGCCACCTTTTTTGACTGCATCGTTGAGCATTGCAAGGGCAGCGGTAGTGCCGCAGGCTCCGCACTGCTCAAGTCCGATTTCCTCAAGTATATATGCAACTGAATCTCCTATTGCAGGAGTCGGTGCAAGCGACAGGTCTATAATTCCGAAAGGCACGCCGAGAGCCATGGATGCTTCAGCGCCCACAAGCTGACCCATTCTTGTGATTTTAAATGCTGTTTTTTTGATTTTGTCCGCAACCTCGTTTAACGGTGCATCCTTTGGCATTTTGGCAAGAGCCGCTCTTACAACTCCCGGACCTGAAACGCCTACATTAAGAACGCAGTCGGGCTCTCCCACACCATGGAATGCTCCCGCCATAAACGGATTATCCTCAGGTGCGTTGCAGAATACCACAAGCTTGGCAGCGCCTATGCACTGATTGTCCTTTGTAAGCTCTGCTGATTTTCTGACTGTCTCTCCCATCATTTTTACGGCGTCCATATTGATGCCGGTTTTGGTTGAGCCTACATTGACGGAGGAACATACGAAGTCTGTTTCGGCAAGTGCTCTCGGTATTGATTCTATCAGTTCTCTGTCGCCTGCTGAAAATCCTTTCTGAACAAGCGCCGAATATCCTCCGATAAAGTTTACGCCTATATCCTTGGCAACACGGTCAAGTGTTTTCGCATATTTAACGGGATCTCCGCCTGAAGCTGCGACAAGCATTGCTATTGGCGTTACCGATATTCTCTTGTTTACGATAGGAATATCGTATTTTTTCTCGATAGCCTCTCCTGTGCTGACAAGATCCTTTGCAAGTCTGTATATTTTGTTGTAGACCTTTTCACAGGATTTATCTATGTCGGAATCACAGCAGTCCAGAAGTGAGATACCCATAGTTATAGTTCTGATGTCGAGGTTCTCCTCCTGTATCATAGTTATGGTTTCCATAATGTCTGTCATATTAAGCATAGCGGTCCCCCTAAATTCTGTGCATTGAATTGAAGATGTCCTCGTGCATCACATGTATCTGCATATCAGGAACCTCTTCCATAATATTTTTTTTGAGTGTGTCTATTTCACATGACATACCTGCTATATCTATTAGCATTACCATTGCAAAGTACTCGTGAAGAACCGACTGGGTAACCTCAAGCACGTTTGCGTTTGCTTTTGCGCAGGTTCCTGCAACCTTGGCAAGAATACCTACCATGTCTTTTCCTATTACTGTTACAACTGCTTTCATTTGTTTTCTCCTTATGAATTTATCTTAACATTTTATCACAATATATTTGTTTCTATCAAGGGTTTCTTCTGCCTTAAATGATATATGAAGCTTTGGATATTTGTCTGCAAAGTATTTTCTGTTGGAGCCGCTGTGCCCTGCGGCGTTTGATATGTTTTGAGGATTGCACAGAACAGCTAGGTTTCCCTCAAAGTCTGTAAGCTGTTTTTCTATTTCCTCTCGCGCAATGGAGCTTTCGACAAGCTGCCTGAACGCAGGGTGATAGGTGCCTCCCGTAATGGCGCCGTCTTCATTTATTATGTCTGTTGATTTGAGTCCCACCCTTATTATATTTATTCCCGCAGCATCGAGAATTCTGTACATTTCCTTTGTTACAGCCACAGCCTCATCAAGTGTAAGAGGCGAGTATTCTCCCCGACGGTACATTTCAAGAAGCTCCGTATCCTCGATTATTATTGTCGGATAAAGCCTTGCTATTTCAGGGGCTATTTTTACTGTTTCGCGAGCAGAATATATGCAGCTTTCAAGGCTGTCGCCGGGAAGCCCTATCATAAGCTGGATGCCCAGTGTGAAGCCGTATTCCTTAATAAGCCGGCAGGCATCGTATACGGCGGCAGCACTGTGTCCTCTGTTTGATTTCTTAAGCACGGCGTCGTCAAAGGACTGGACTCCAAGCTCTATGACATCTACGGAATATTTCCTGAGATTATCGAGTATTTCTCTGTCTATATAGTCGGGCCTTGTGGACATATGTATTTTGTCTATTATGCCGCGCTGCTTGTATTCGTATGCTATGGCAAGAAATCTGCTTTGCTCCTCAATGGGTATGCCTGTGAAGCTGCCTCCGAAAAATGACAGCTCTATTGTTTCCATATTCATATCATTCAGTGTTGAAAGATATGTTTTAATTGTATTTCTTACATCCTCATCTGTGACATCGCCCTGTCTTGCTGTTATTTTTTTCTGATTGCAGAAAACACAGTCGTTGGGACAGCCGCGATGACTTATGAAGATGGGTATTATTGCGTGTTTTTTCATATGATTGAGCCTATGTCCTCCAGTGGATAATCAAAGTATTTTATATCAAGACCTCTGCTTTTGATAAAGGCCTGTATCGCGTCATAATCGGGGTGGGCGGATATATCGCCGTTGAATATTATCTCATCTCCGATGCGTCCGCAGGTGCCTCCGATGAAGCCGTAGTCAAAGCCATTCAGTATTATGTATCCGGGTCTTATGAGCAGCACATCAAGATGCGGTGAGGCAGCCTTGCAGATGCCCTTATCCGATGTGATTACAGAGGTTTCATCTATTACTGCCGTATTGCATTTGGTATATCCCTGCTTCACGTCAATTATGTGCATTCCCTTTGCCCTTGCGGCATCCAGCAGGCGCTTTGCGGTATGCGCTGTGTTGTGTATGAAATATCTGCCGGTGCAGGCGGCGTTAAATGCTATGTCGCCGGGATAGCTGCAGCCGATTTCATGCGGCTCTGCGTGAATTACCTCATCACCCAGTCTGCACATATATATGTCGGCGTGTGAGGCAATCTGAGGATAAACAAGCTCTGTTGCGCGCACGATATGAACCTCGTCTAATGTATTAAGGTATTCTTTAAGTGGCTCTCCTGCGTTTTCGGATATGTATATCAAATTAAAATCACCTCCCGCACTATCTATTATACATTATATCTATGGAAAAGCCATATGATTTGTAGTATACTTTAAATTCAGACAGGAAGAATATATAGAATGTACCGGGGGAAATATTATGGTTAATATAGGTAATGAATGGGACAAAATATTAGACGGAGAGTTTGACAAGGAGTATTATCAGAAGCTGAGGCAGTTTCTGATAAGCGAATATAAATCCAGAAGAATATATCCTAATATGTATGATATATTCAATGCTCTTAAATATACGTCATACAGTGACGTAAAGGCGGTTATACTGGGACAGGACCCTTATCATCAGCCGGGCCAGGCTCATGGTCTTTGCTTTTCGGTTAAAAAGGGAGTCAGAATACCGCCATCACTTGTGAATATATACAAGGAGCTGGAAAACGACACAGGCATTAAGCCGCCGTCACACGGCTGTCTTACCGACTGGGCGGAAAACGGAGTGATGCTTCTCAATGCAACTCTGACCGTAAGAGAGGGTCAGCCTATGTCGCATGCAGGCAGAGGCTGGGAGATTTTCACAGACCATGTGATAGAGCTTCTCAACGAAAGAGAAAAACCCATGGTTTTCATACTGTGGGGAAACAATGCGAGAGCAAAGAAAAAAATGATAACAAATCCCGCGCATCTTGTGCTGGAGGGCGCTCATCCAAGCCCTCTGGGAGCGCACAAGGGCTTCTGGGACGGTAAATATTTTTCAAAAACCAACGAATTTCTTAAAGCAAACGGCATAGAGGAAATCGACTGGTCAATTAAAGAATAAATTTAAAGGCTTTTCAGAGGTGTCTGTACCTGCTGAAAAGCCTTTGTCAGCTGTTTTATTTGCCGGAAGGAATGTGAGAGTATGAGTCGGCATATACGGACGAAAGCTCGGCATCGCTGTCAGGGCTTCCTTTGAGACTGAAAACCACAACGCTTATAATTATCACTATGCCTCCGACAAACGTACCCATATCGGGAACCTCATGAAGCAGTATCAGCGCTATTACAGTTGCAATCAGAGGGTTTATAAACAGGTAGTTTGTAACCTCGCTGGTACGCTCTGTAAGAGAAAATGATTTGCTCCACAGATAATATGCAAGAGCGCTTGGGAATACTCCCAGATATATCGCAGCCATATTTGCGCCTGCTGTAGCAGCTGCAACCTCGTGAATTGTGCCCGGAAGAAAGCCCAGCATTTCAATTGCGCCAAACACAGCGCTCCATGTTGCTATTTCCATAGCAGTATAGCCTTTCTCTGTGAGCATGCGGTTAAGTACGTTGTATGCCGCAAATACCAGCGCGCACAGGAACATCCACAGAATACCTATGTCTATTGAGAAAGCCTCGCTGCCTGTGCCGAATATGTTGTTCCAGAACAGCAGAAGCACAACACCTGCGAAAGCTGTCACTATGGTTATCCAGCCGATGCCGTTTATTTTTTCTTTGTAGAGTCTGTAGACAGCAATTGAGGTCATGATCGGAACTGTGGCGCAGATGATGCTGCCCTCAGAAGATGACAGAGTCTCAAGTCCGAGATTAAAAAATATGAAATATACTGAAAACCCGGTGGCGCCTGAAACAAGGAACCAGCCGCAGTCTTTGAGGTTAAACGGTTTGCGCATGCCGGTGAAGGCTCCGATTATGAGCAGTATTACAGCAGCAAGCACGCAGCGGATAAGCCCCAAATTAAATGATGAGATCTGATCTCCTATTACTCGTGTAAAAGGAAATCCCGAACCCCATAAAAGAACTGTAACGAATGCAAAAATATTTACTTTCAGTCTGTTACTCATTATGCATACCTCTAAATATTATAGATTTTTTCAAGCCAGTATATTTTAACACAATAATATCTGTGAGGCAATAAGAATAAGGTCTGATATATACAGGACAAATACAGTCAGGACAATATTCTATGCGGCTTTGTGCAAAGAATATTTGAAATACATGCCGGCACAGTATATAATAAATGTATCTGTGCAAAAGGAGATTTGTGTATGAAACCGGGCAAATACAGACATTATAAAGGCAGAGAGTACGAGCTTCTGTGCACTGCCGTTCATTCGGAAACATTAGAGCCTATGGCTGTTTACAGAGCGCTTTACGGTGATATGAAAGTCTGGGTCAGACCGCTGTCCATGTGGGACGAGGACGTTTGTACCGAAAGCGGCACAGTCAAAAGGTTTACATATATAGATTAGAGGTGTGATTATGAAAAAACTGCTTATTGTTGTAGATTATCAGAAAGATTTTGTAGACGGAGCACTAGGCTTTGACGGTGCTGAGAAATTTGAGAAGCCTATTGCAGACAAAATAACAGATTACAGAAACAGAGGAGATGAGATTGTATTTACCTTTGATACACACGGCGAGGCGTATATGACTACAGAGGAGGGTCGCAATCTTCCTGTAATGCACTGTCTTGAGGGAAGTGACGGCTGGCAGCTTTACGGTTGCATAGGTGAACTGATAGAGCCTGATGATATGTGCTTTACCAAGAATACCTTTGGTTCTGCGGAGCTGTTTGATTATCTCAGAGGCAGAGAATATGAGAGCATAGAGCTTGTCGGTCTTGTGTCAAATATATGCGTGCTTGCAAATGCGGTTATTGCCAAGACTGCGCTGCCTGATGTGCCGATTATCGTTGATTATCTGTGCACAGGCTCCTTTGACAGCGAGCTTAATGAGAAATGCTTTGATGTGATGGAGGGAATTCACATCAGAGTGCTTAACAGAAAGGAGCAGGAAAGTGCAGAAGGTTAGACTGGTGCCTGATGCACCATTTGCAACAAAGCTTGATATATCTGTATATACCATTGACGGTGAAAGCGAGAAGAAACGATGCGGTATTACGGCAGAGTTTGCAAGAGGTGATATTGAGCAGCTCAAAAAACAGGATATGGGGCTTGGCGAGGCGCTGGACTATTACAGAAGCTGGATATATGATGTTGTAAGGTATCATATACTCGATGAATGGGAGGCCGTATCGGGTCTTGATGAAACTATGAATATAATATCTGAAAAGATAAAAGATAAATTTTAAATACGGAGGAAATATGGAACTTAAATATAAGGCGAAGAATGTATACAAAGAGGGAACTGACAAGGAGCAGATAAACAGCTTTTGCGAGGGCTACAAGAGCTTTCTTAACAGCTGCAAGACAGAGAGACTGTGCGCTGAGCAGGCGCAGAAAAAGCTGGAGGCGGCAGGCTTTACCAGATACAACGGCGAGAAATTAAAGGCAGGCGGTAAATACTATGTGATTTACAGAAACAAAGTCACAATGGCGTTTATTGCAGGCAGACAGGGTATCGAAAAGGGTATCAATATTATAGTATCTCACGTTGACAGCCCAAGGCTTGACCTTAAACCGCACCCGCTGTATGAGGACAGCAATATATGTCTTTTAAAGACTCACTATTACGGCGGAGTCAAAAAATATCAGTGGACTGCAATTCCGCTGATGCTTACGGGTGTGATAATAAACGGCACAGGAGAGAAGATTGACGTTACCATAGGCGACAGCGATGAGGACCCCGTATTTTATATAAGTGACCTGCTTCCGCATCTTGCGGCAGACCAGATGGACAGAAAGCTTCGTGAGGGCATAAAGGGTGAAGAGCTCAATGCTTTTGCAGGTACAATTCCTGCAGAGGGCGAGGAAAAAGAGCTTGTCAAAGAGAACATACTTATGCTTCTCAATGAGAAGTACGATATAACTGAAGAGGATCTGATGAGCGCGGAGCTTACTCTGGTACCGGCATTAAAGGCAAGGGACTCCGGATTTGACAGGAGCCTTGTTGCAGCTTACGGACAGGACGACAAGGTATGCGCATACACTTCAATGAAAGCGCTGCTTGATACAGAAGCGCCTGAAAAAACAGCGCTGTGCATATGGGCAGACAAAGAAGAAATCGGTTCAATGGGCGTTACAGGTATGCAGGCCGACTTTTTCAGAAACTTCCTCGCAAGACTGGCAGAGGCAAATGATGTTAATGTATATGATGTTATAGATAATTCAATGTGCCTGTCGGCAGATGTCGATGCGGCATTTGACCCTACCTACAAAGATGTATATGATGTAAACAACTCGGCCAAGCTGGGCTGCGGCATCGTGCTTACAAAGTATACAGGTGCAAGAGGAAAGTCGGGAACTTCCGATGCACCTGCTGAAATGGTGGGCAGAATAAGAAAGATTTTTAATGATGACAATGTTATCTGGCAGATGGGAGAGCTGGGTAAGGTTGACAAGGGCGGCGGCGGCACAGTTGCCCAGTTTATAGCCAACAGAGGCATAGACACAATCGACTGCGGCGTTGCGGTAATATCAATGCACGCCCCTTATGAAATGGTATCAAAGGCAGATGTATATATGGCATACAGAGGATACAAAGCCTTTTACAAAGCAAAATAAAATATATGGAGAGTGAAAATGGAGAGAGACAAATTTAAAAGCAGGACCGGCTTTATAATTGCGTGCATAGGTTCTGCGGTAGGTATGGGAAATATATGGCTGTTTCCGGCAAGGCTTTCGGCTCTTGGCGGCGCGGCGTTTTTAATTCCCTATTTCATATGTGTAATAGTCATAGGCTTTACGGGCGTTGTTGAGGAGATGACCTTTGGACGTGCCATGGGAGCAGGTCCTATGGGAGCTTTCGGCAAGGCTACGGAAAGAGCAGGAAAGGGCAGGAGGCTCGGAGAGGCTTTCTCGCTTATCCCCGTTATAACAAGCCTTTGCCTTGCAATAGGATATTCGGTAGTGGTAGGCTGGATAATCAAATACCTGATAGGTTCAGTTACAGGTTCGGCTATCAATATGTCAAGTGTCGATGATTTCGGCGCTGCTTTCGGACAGACTGCTGCATCATTTGGAAGCGTGGGCTGGCATATTGCGGCTCTTGCCATAACTTTTGGCATAATGATTTTCGGTATTGCTTCGGGAATAGAGAGAGTAAACAAGATAATGATGCCGCTTTTCTTCGTTATGTTTATAGGACTTGCGATTTACATAGCAACACTTCCGGGAGCATCGGAGGGCTACAGATATCTGACTCACCCTGACTGGTCGATACTTCTTGACGGCAAGGTTTGGGTCTATGCACTGGGACAGGCGTTTTTCTCATTATCCCTTGCAGGCTCGGGAACTCTGGTTTACGGCTCATATCTTGGCAAGGACGTAGATGTGAAATTCAGCGCCAGAAATGTTGCGCTGTGGGATACGATTGCAGCACTGGTTGCGGGACTTACAATTATTCCTGCAATGGCAACAGCAGGACAGGAGCTTACAACAGGAGGTCCCGGACTTATGTTCATATTCCTGCCGAATGTATTTTCACAGATGCCGGGAGGACGTATTGTAATGATAATATTCTTCCTTGCAGTTACATTTGCGGGACTGACTTCTCTTGTAAATCTTTTTGAAACTCCGGTTGAGGCAATCCAGACAAAATTCGGAATTTCAAGAAAAAAGGCAGTTGCGGTAATTGCCGTAATAGGTTCAATTGTTGCAATTTGTATAGAGGGCGTTGTATCAGGCTGGATGGATATATGGTCCATATATTTCTGCCCGATAGGAGCACTGATTGCAGGTATTATGTTCTTCTGGGTATGCGGCAGAGATTTTGTAAACGAGCAGGTGAGCCTCGGCGCGAAGAAGCCGGCGGGCAAATGGTTTTATCCTGCGGGAAAATATCTGTTCTGCGGACTTACCTTACTGGTGCTGGTACTTGGAACATTACTTGGAGGCATAGGCTAAACAATGGTTTTACTTACAGGTGAGCATATCGCAAAGAGCTATACAGAAAAACCTCTTCTTCGCGATATTAATATAAGTATACACGAAAACGACAAAACAGGACTTGTAGGAGTTAACGGGAGCGGCAAATCGACGCTCCTTAAAATTATAGCAGGAGAAATCGAGGCTGAGGGCGGTACGATTACACGCAACAACCAGCTTAAAACAGCTTATCTCGCGCAAAATCCCGAGTACGATCCGAAGCTTACGGTAATTGAACAGGCTATGACATATGCAGGCGCGGATATTCCTGAATATATGTGCAGGTCGATGCTCAACAAGGCGGGAATGGAAAACCACGACAAAAAAATGGCAGACCTTTCGGGCGGTGAGAGAAAGCGTGTGGCGCTTGCCGCAGTAATGGTTAAGGACTCCAACCTGCTTATACTTGACGAGCCTACAAACCATATGGATAATGATATAATCGAGTGGCTGGAGGAGCAGCTTATACTCTACAAAGGCGCTGTGTTTATGATAACTCACGACAGGTATTTTCTTGAGAGGGTTACAGATAAAATCTGTGAAATTGAAAACGGCAGGCTGATTACATACGAGGGCAATTACGACAAGTATCTGCAGATGAAAGCGGAGCGTCAGGAAATGGCTCTTGCCAGCGAGAGAAAAAGAGCTGCCATATACAAAAAGGAATTAAGGTGGATAAGGTGGTCGGCTCCCGCAAGGACAACTAAAGCCAGGGGCAGAATAGAGAGATTTAAGCAGCTTGAGGAAAGCAAGCTTGAGATAGAGGATCCGCATCTTGAAATCGGCACATCAAGTTCACGTCTTGGCAAAAAGATAATTGAGCTTAAAAACATAACCAAGGGCTACGGGGACAGAGTGCTAATCAGAGATTTTTCATATATGGTTCTCAGAAATGATCGCATAGGTATTGTAGGACCAAACGGCTGCGGCAAGACAACGCTGCTCCGCCTCATAATGGGGCAGGAGATGCCTGACAGCGGCAGCATAGAAATCGGGGAAACCGTAAAAATCGGCTATTTCTCACAGGAAAGCACGCAGCTTGACCCCGAAAAGAGAATTATAAAGTATATAGAGGAAATCTCCGATAATGTCAGGACAGGTGATGGTTATCTTTCGGCATCTCAGATGCTTGAGAGATTTCTGTTTCCCCCGCATATGCACAGCGTGCAGATAGGAAGACTTTCGGGCGGTGAAAAACGCAGACTTTATCTTCTGAGCATACTGATGCAGGCTCCCAATGTGCTCATATTCGACGAGCCTACCAACGACCTTGATATAGATACGCTTACGGTTTTAGAGGATTATCTTGACGATTTTCCGGGAGCAGTTATCATAGTATCTCATGACAGGTATTTTCTTGACAGGCTTGCAATAAGGACTTTCGGCTTTGAAGAGAACGGAAACATCAAGCACTATATCGGCGGGTACAGCAGCTATGCCAACGACAGAGAAAGACGGCAGGCAGAGGCGGCAAATGCTAGGAAAAATAAGGTGGAGGAGAGCGTAAGCAAAAAAGCTGACGGCAGAAATCAGAAGCCTAAAAAGCTTAAGTTTTCATATAAGGAGCAGAGAGAATATGAAGCCATAGAGGAAGATATAGAGAGGATTGAAAGTGAAATCAAAGGAATTGAAGAGGAAATACTTGAATATTCTTCGGACTTTGAAAAGCTTGCCGCTCTGTCGGAGCAAAAGGATGCTCTTGATATGCAGCTTCTTGAAAAGCTGGAGAGGTGGGAATATCTTTCGGATCTTGCCGCAAGAATTGAAAATGGCGAAACTGAGTAAATTTAAGTTGATATCGGATAAAAACAGAGTATAATATATATGGGTATGCTGATGTAGCTCAGATGGTAGAGCAGCGCATTCGTAACGCGCAGGTCAGGGGTTCAAGCCCCCTCATCAGCTCCATATGCATAACGCTTGAAAACGCTGAAATTTAAACATCTTCAGGCGTTTTTTCTTTTTGAGAATTTTACAGTTAATGTAAAATTATATCGCTGAAAGGTGGTTTAAGGTCGTTTGAGGTGTTGTACCTAGTGTTGTACCTGTTGTACCGTTTATCAATCTTGCAGCCTCGAGGATAGTCGAATTATCGGCATGAGTATAGATATTTGCCGTTAATGAAATATCTGAATGCCCCATAAGATATTGTGCTGTTCTTATGTCAATTCCTTTCTTCTGCAGGTCGGTGCAATATGTATGTCTCAGATTATATGGGACAAAATCATCCGCCAAAGGATAAGGCGCTATGAGTTGATTTCGATACACAATTTACAACGTAAAAGACCTCACATTACTGCGAGGCCTTGACTAATAGGTCCTTTATCTTCTTTGATGCTCTACAGTCAACAGGTTTGTCTTGATTAGAATATCAGACTGGAGTAAGATAGACTAAGGATAATTACAGCTTATGAGGGAGAGAAACATTATGGTTATAAATTTTGACGAAATAAAAGAACAGATACTGCCTAAATTTTTTGGCGGTATGAAGCAGATGAACACGCATATGTATATCGACGATGCCAACAAGATTTTTACGGCATCACTTGAACCGGGAGCATCAATAGGAGAGCACCTGCATGACGGCACCAGTGAGATAATATACATTCTTAAAGGCAGCGGCATCGGGACCGTTGACGGAGAGGAAACGCAGGTAAAGCCAGGTATGTGCCAGTACTGCAGAAGCGGACACACTCACAGCCTTGTAAATACAGGCGATGAAACTCTGGAATTCTTTGCGGTTGTGGCAAAGCAGCAGCTTTAACGGAGAGAGTGTTATGTATGATGATGTAAACAAAGACGAAATGATAACAAGGGACTACCTTGCACTTGACAGGACGGAGCTTGCAAACTCCAGAACCCTGCTTGCATATATAAGGACAGCCATTGCGGTATTTGCCGCAGGCATAGGAATGATGGAATTTATCGAAAGCAGCGTTATATCGGTAATAGGTGTGGTATTTATGGCTGCATCACCTTTTGTGGCAGTGATAGGAATTGTCTACTATATCAGAATGAAAAGAAAGCTGGGAAAGCTCAAATAGCCGGCAATGCTTTTTATCTGATATGAAATTGCAAAGGAGGCCAGGGGTTGGCAAACAGAATACTTATACTTGAGGACGAAAAAAGCGTAAACAGAGGCATTACGTTTTCACTTGAAAAAACAGGTTTCGAAGCTGTGGCGTGCGCTGATGCAGATGAGGCAAGAATGGTAATAAGTGTTACTGCAAGGAAGAAAGAATACGGAATAATGCAGGCTGTGGGAATGACTGACGGTCAGCTTAACCGGGTGCTACGAATGCAGGGAATGATATTTACGGCGGGAACCCTTGCGGTATCGCTGGGAACAGGTATTCCGGCAGGCTATGCGGTATTCAGATACTGCAGGGTGCATTCATATTTCGGTATGAATATGTATCACTTCCCGGTTGCCGAAGTGCTTATTACGGCGGCGGTTCTTGTAATTATGCAGCTTTGTCTGTCATTTATTCTTTCGAGGAACATCAGAAAAGAATCGCCTGTTGACAGGATAAGATACAGCAGTTAGATAAATCTGTATGAAAAAGCTCTGCGCGAATATGCAGAGCTTTTTCGTAAGGACTTATAATTCAACAACCTCTCTGTCGGCCTCAACCGTGAGAAATTTGTCTTTCAAAGGATTTTTGGCATTGACTGTTTTGCCTTTTTTATTTATCTCTTCAATCTTCTTAAATACACCTTCTTCTTTGCCGCCTGCAGGCTGAGCGAATTTGAATGACTTGTTTACTTCCAGTTCAGCGAATTTTTTTGACATAAGGATACTCCTTTCAATATGTAAATGTATGATTTCCAATGGTAGCATTATACTTTATCCGGAAGGAAAATATAATCGCGAAATGGTATTAAAACATATCGCACTTTTTGATTAAATAAGAAAATTCTGAATATATCAGACAAATACTAAAGTACTACAGAGCAGAAAAAAGAATGCTTTAAGCATTTTCAGCCTCGTTGCACCTAAAAACGTACATTGCCCGGTATATAATACAGTTAAAAGAAAGCGAGGTATGATTATGGATTACGTTGAAATAATATTAAACGGCAGAGTTTTTACAGATGCATCACTGGCAGAGGAACTTTTACACAAGGCAGGTCTTGCCAAAACGCAGAAATTTGAATACTTTTGTGATATAATATGTCACGTTGGCAAGCTGATTGATATGTGCGGCGGCACTGCCGAAAAAATAATATATGATTATGACAGAAAAAGCGGCACAGTCAGATGCAGCATATCAATGCTCAAGGCAGAAAACGGTATGGACGGGTCACTTTATTTCTTCAAATATATGATAAACAGAGTGGATGTGTTTGAAATGAAGCCCGTATCGGCAGAGGAGATACAGCTTGACTTTGAAATAAAGGATATTTTTGCGGAGGAACAGTTATGTCTTACAGCCTAGAAGAAAGACTTGTAATAGGAATATCCTCAAGAGCGCTGTTTGATCTTGAAGAAGAAAACAGAGTGTTTGAGGAGGAGGGGCTTGAAGCCTATTCCATATACCAGAGAGAGCACGAAAACGATATACTCAAACCCGGAACGGGCTTCAAGTTGGTAAAGGCGCTGCAAAATCTCAAAGTGGGTGACAGCAAGGTTGCAGAGATAATCATAATGTCAAGAAACAGCGCTGATACAAGCCTGAGAATATTTAATTCCATAGAGCATTACGGCCTTGACATCACAAGGGCGGCGCTTGCGGGAGGCAGCCGAATAGAGTCTTATCTTGACGCCTTTGATACGGACCTGTTTCTTTCAGCCAATGAGGAGGATGTGCAGGATGCAGTCAATGCAGGCATAGCCGCAGGTCTTATCTGCCCTGCGGTATATGACGAGAACGAAATAGATGTAATTAAAATCGCCTTTGACGGAGATGCGGTTATATTCTCGGATGAGGCTGAAAAAATATATAAGGAAAAGGGACTTGAAGCTTTCTCGGAGCATGAGAGAGCAAATGCAAAGAAGCCTCTTCCGGAGGGACCTTTTGCAAAACTTCTCAAGACCATATCATACATACAGGAGCAGTTTGAGGCAGACAGCGCGCCAATCAGAACAGCTCTTGTCACAGCAAGATGCGCTCCCGCTCACGAGCGGGTTATAAGGACGCTCAGGGCGTGGGGAGTCAGAGTTGACGAGGCGTTTTTTCTCGGCGGCATAGAAAAAAGCAGAGTTCTTGCATCATTTGGCGCAGACATATTCTTTGACGATCAGCACATAGCTCCGGCGTCAAAATATGTGCCGTCAGCGAGAGTACCGTACAAAGAAGAACAAACTTCTATTGAAAAAGCATAGGGAGTTAATATATAATGAAGCTACTAATAATTAACACGGAGGAACCGCAATGAGAGGACTAAAACACATTGATGACGAAATAATAGAATTAAGCTACAAAAAGAATATAAGTGAAGATAAGGATTTAGATTTAGAAATAAGCATAAACTACAGGCTGGATTTTGACGAGGATGCGAGAATGTGCTATGGCAATGCAGAGATAGAAATAGATGATGACGAGCATACTCAGCTTGAAATCAGAATTCATACAATAGGCATTTTTTCATACAAGGCTGACGTACTTACAGATGAAATCAGAAGACAGCTCCACGCCGAAACAGTAGTAGAACTTAACCCTCAGTGGAACAGCCTGCTGACAAATCTGACAATGCTTGCAGGCATACCGCCTATCGAGCTTGAACCTATGGAATTTGAAGATGCAGAGATACAGCTCAGTCACGGAGAAGGTCTGAATTAAAATTATTCTGCAAAACCTGTTGACTCTTACCTGACGTTATGGCTTAGACTTACAGCTGAGGTGATGATAATATGCTTTCAGTAGGCAAAACAGCAAAGCTTCTTGGCATAAGCATAAGAACGCTGCATTATTATGACGAGATAAATCTTGTTAAGCCGTCATATACTGCTCCGTCAGGTTACAGGTATTATGACGATGATGCCGTTGAGCTGCTTCAGCAGGTTATATTCCTGCGTGAGCTTGAAATTCCGGTGAAACAGATTAAAAAAATACTGGGCAGTCCGGACTGCGACAGGGAGTTTCTGCTCAAAGGTCACAGACAGCTTCTGCTTGCCCGCAAAGCGCATATTGAAAACCTTATATCACTGATAGACAAAAGGATAGGAGTTGATAATATGGATTACAGAGAGGGCATTGCAGAGGAGCAGCTTAAATCGGAATTTGCAGACGAGGTCAGAAGAAGATGGGGAGATACTCCGCAGTACAGAGAGTGCGAGGAGAAAATCAAAAACCATAAATCCGAAGATAACACTGTGGGAGCAGATGAGATTTTTAAGGCATTTGCAGAAGCCGCAGGCAGTGCGCCGGGCGACAGAGAAGTACAGGAAATTGTCCGCAGATGGCAGGAATACATTACGGCAAATTATTATAAATGCTCAGATGAAGTTTTGCTTGGTCTTGCAGAGATGTATACTGCGGACAGCAGATTTAAGGACTATCTGGACAGCTTCGGAGAGGGTACAGCGCAGCTTATGAGTGATGCCATTAAGTGTTACTGCAGATAGATATATAACCGTTTTGATTTTTTTTTCAAAGCGGTTTTTCCATAATATACAGCATATAACCCGGGCTGTTATGCAGATAATAATCTTGAGGTGATTTATATGAAGAATATGAAAAAGGAACTCGATAACAGCCAGAGAATAAACGCTCCTATAGGAGCAGGCAGCTTCAACAAAAGCCCTGACTATGAATTTGTCTATACGGCAGACGATATGGAAAAAGGCGAAGTGCCGGGACTTTACAACAAGGAATATCTGAGATTTGGCGAAAAATCAGAAAAAATCAACGGAAAGTAGGCAGGAAACTGTCTGCTTTCTTTAATCTTTACAAATCCTTCACATTCAGTACGCAAATAGGACATATACATATGTATAATAGTTATTGTAGACAAAATACAATTTCATTTTCACTTTCCTTTATTTATAGGAGGCGACCTCGTTTAGAGGTCGTCTTTTTTTCTGTCATTTAGAGCCGCTTTGTGTTAGAATAGTAGTAATATATAAATGATAAGGAGAATATTTATGCTTACAATAGATATGAATGTATTAAGACCGCACAAAATAGCAGTAGGAAGAGATTTACTCAAGGACTGCGGCAAATATATAAAATGGGCGCATGGTCCATGCAGCGTGCTTATCATAACAGATGAAGAGGTTGATGAGCTTTACGGTGATACCGTTGCGGCAAGCCTCGAAGAGGAGGGCTTTGAACAGGTCAGATTTGTATTTGCCTCAGGCGAGCAGAGCAAAAACCTTGGCCTTATAGACAGCGTGTATCAGGTGCTGTCCGAAAAGGAATTTGACAGGACAGACCTCATAGTCGCTCTTGGAGGCGGTGTTGCAGGAGATATTGCAGGCTTTGCGGCATCAACATATATGAGAGGCATAGAATATGTACACATACCCACAACAATGCTGGCAATGATAGATGCGGCAGTAGGCGGCAAAAACGGAGTTGACACTTCAGCCGGCAGAGATATGGTAGGAACATTCTGGATGCCGAGCCTTGTGCTGTGCGACATTGACACCCTAGACACACTGCCTGACGAGCAGTTCAGAGACGGCCTTGCAGAGGCAATCAAGTACGGCATTATATCAGGAAACGAACTGTTCTCGCTGTTTGAAAACGGTATAGACAGAGATGATCTGGAGAACATTATAGGTAAGTGCATAGAGCTCAAAAAAGAATACGTTGAAAAGGACGTATACGACCAGCATATACGCAAAATGCTCAATCTGGGCCATACCATAGGAAATGCGATAGAAGCCGCAAGCGGATATTCAATTTCACACGGAGATGCAGTGGCATCAGGTATAGTTGCAATGGGTCAGATATTCGATACGCCTTGCGTTCAGAGATTAAAGGACACATTCGAAAACTGCGGCTTTGATATGGCAGACATCGACTTTACGGCAGAGGAGCTGGCTCCTTATGCGGCCGCAGACAAGAAAAAGGGCGGAGATTTTGTTGTAATAGTTATACCGAGAGACATAGGTGTATGCGAACTCGAAAGACTGCCTATAGACGAAATAGAGTCAAAGCTTGAAAAGGTCTGCATATAGATAAATACAAGGAGTATTACAAAGGGATTTATGGATTGTATAACCAACATTGATTTTACAGTGCTTAACTGGCTGCATGATACGCTGTCGTGCAGATTTTTAGACAGCGTGATGCCGGTAATTACAAAGCTGGGAAGCAAGGGCATTATATGGCTTGCAGTCGCATTTGTGATGATGTGCACCAGAAAATATAGGAAATGCGGCATCCTTATGGTGATAAGCCTCATAGCGGGAGTCCTCATAGGCAATCTGTTTTTAAAAAACATCATTGCAAGACCGAGGCCCTGCTGGATAAACGAGGACTTCCCTATGCTTATAGGCGTGCCGGGGGATTATTCTTTCCCGTCGGGGCATACACTGTCATCTGCTGCATGCGCGACGGTGCTTACCCTCGAAAACAGGAAATTCGCATACGGGGCAATACCAATGGCGGTGCTTATAGCTTTCTCAAGACTGTATCTTTATGTGCATTTCCCGACAGATGTAATCGGAGGAGCGCTTATAGGAATTGCAATAGGATATACAGCATTTAAACTTGCAAAAAAACAGATTATATAAAAGAGGAACATATATGGGATTTACTCACCTTCATGTGCATACCGAATACAGCCTGCTGGACGGGGCTGCAAGAATTAAAGACGTTGTGGCAAAGGCCAGGGAACTGGGGATGACCTCCCTTGCCATCACAGATCACGGCGTTATGTTCGGTGTCATTGACTTTTACAGAGAATGTATCAAAAACGGAATAAAACCGATAATAGGCTGTGAGGTTTATACTGCGGCAAGAACCATGGACGACAAGGATGCCGAAAAGGATAAGCATCAGGGTCATCTTGTGCTGCTTGCAAAGGACAATACAGGATATCACAACCTGATTAAGATAGTTTCCGAAAGCTACACCAGAGGTTTTTACTACAAGCCGAGAGTGGACAAGGAGCTGCTTCGCAGATACAGCGAGGGAATTATCGCACTTTCAGCGTGTCTTGCAGGCAATATTCCAAGATTTCTGATGCAGAGAAACTACGAGGCTGCTAAGCAGGAGGCTGTAGAGCTTGCGGATATATTCGGAAAGGACAATTTCTATCTTGAGGTGCAGAATCAGGGCCTTGAAGAGGAGGCGGCTATTCTGCCCGATCTCAAAAGACTGTCACAGGAGCTGGAGCTTCCTATGGTTGCCACAAATGACGTGCATTATGTCAATCAGGAGGACGCAAAGGCGCAGGACGTGCTTTTGTGCATACAGACTCTCTCTACAGTCGATGATCCTGATAGAATGAAGTTTCCAAACGATGAGTTTTATCTCAAAAGCGAAAAAGAAATGCGCAGCCTGTTTGCAGGCGTAGAGGGCGCCTGCGACAATACAGAAAAAATAGCCGAAAGGTGCAATGTGGAATTTACTTTCGGGCAGCTTCATCTGCCTGAATTTGACGTGCCCGACGGCAAAACGGCAGGTCAGTACCTTGACGAGCTGTGCGACGCCGGACTTAAAGACAGATACGGAGATAAGGCGGAGGAACTCAGAGAAAGACTTGACTATGAGCTTTCCGTTATAAATCAGATGGGATATGTGGAATACTTCCTTATAGTATGGGACTTCATCAATTATGCCAAAAATAACGGCATAATGGTCGGACCGGGCAGAGGCTCCGCAGCAGGAAGCATAGTATCCTATGTTCTCAGAATTACAGACATAGACCCTATTAAATACGGTCTTATCTTTGAGAGATTTTTAAACCCCGAAAGAGTAAGCATGCCGGATATTGATATAGACTTCTGCTATGAGAGAAGACACGAGGTTATAGACTACGTTATAGACAAATACGGTGAGGACAAGGTTGCCCAGATAATAACTTTCGGAACTATGAAAGCCAAGGCGGCGGTCAGAGATGTAGGCAGGGCGCTTAATGTCAGCTACGGAGAAACCGACGCCATAGCAAAGGCGATACCGTTTGACCTGAAAATGACAATAGACAAAGCGCTGGAGCTTAACCCGGACCTCAAAAATATGTATGAAACAAACCCTACCGTTGCAAAGGTGCTGGATATGTCCAGAGCCCTTGAGGGTATGCCAAGACACGCATCAACCCATGCGGCAGGCGTGGTTATATCCAAAAAAAGCATCAACGAGTATGTACCGCTGTACCTTGCCGAAAAAGGCGTATCCACACAGTTCCCTATGACAACCATAGAGGAACTGGGGCTTCTCAAAATGGACTTTCTGGGACTTCGAAACCTTACGGTCATAAGGGACGCACTGGAGATGATAAAAGAAAACCACGGCATAGATATAGATTTTTCGAGAATGAGCTATGATGACCCTGCGGTATACGAACTTATAGCCTCAGGCAATACGCAGGGGGTATTTCAGCTTGAATCGGCGGGAATGACCCAGTTTATGAAAAACCTGCGGCCTGACTGCTTTGAAGATATCGTTGCGGGTATATCGCTTTACAGACCGGGTCCCATGGGCTCTATTCCTACATATATAGAGAACAAAAAAAATCCCGCAAAAATCAGCTATATAGACAAAAAACTTGAGCCTATACTTTCCGTAACCTACGGCTGCCTTGTATATCAGGAGCAGGTAATGCAGATAGTAAGAGATCTGGCCGGGTATACCTACGGACGTTCAGACATTGTAAGGCGTGCTATGGGTAAGAAAAAAATGGACGTGATGCTTGAAGAAAAGCAGAACTTCATCTACGGCAGAGATAACGAGGACGGCAGCGTTGATATCAAAGGCTGCATCAGAAACGGAGTGTCTGAGAAGGCCGCGGAGGAAATCTACAGCCAGATGGTTACCTTTGCGCAGTATGCATTCAACAAGTCCCACGCTGCGGCATATGCGGTGGTAGGCTATGAAACAGCGTATCTCAAGACGCACTATCCGGTAGAATTTATGGCAGCCCTTATGACAAGCGTTATGGGTGAGCCTAAGCATATCGCAAAATATATGAAAAACTGCGCCGAAATGGGCATTGAAGTGCTGCCTCCGAGCGTGCTTGACAGTAATGTTAAATTCACAGTCGAAAACGGCAAAATAAGATTCGGCATGATGGCTGTCAAAAACGTGGGAGAGGGCGTAATCAGAGAAATAATCAGAGCCAGAGAAGAAAAAGGCAGAGCGACTGACATATACCGCTTCATAGAAAATCTCGATATACACGAGATAAACAAAAAAGCCATAGAGTCGCTGATTAAAGCGGGTGCCTTTGACTGCATCAGCGAAAACAGAGCGCAGCTTCTTGCAGTGTACGAAAATATCATAGAGTCCGCTCAAAACAGCGCGCGAAAGAACATAGCGGGGCAGATGTCACTGTTCCAGATGAATTCAGAAGAAATGGAAATCGAAAACCTGACAGGCAGACTGCCTGAGGTAAGCAATTTCCCTAAGGAGATACTTGCTGCAATGGAAAAAGAGATGCTGGGAGTATATCTGACATGGCACCCATTAAACGAGCATATAGAGCACATAGAGAAGCTGGTTACCCATACAAGTGACAGCCTCGACACAGACGAGGCGGATTCTGGCAATATAACGGACGGAATGAAAGTCACTATGGCAGGTATCATTTCTGGCAAAAAAATGCTCACAACAAAAAACAACAAACGTATGGCATTTCTTGACGTTGAGGATATGTACGGCTCATTTGAGGTTATCGTATTTCCTAATGTATATGAGAAATGCGCAGCCTGCCTCAAGGAGGATAATATAGTTGCCGTAAAGGGCAGACTTAATTTCAAGGAGGATGAGGCCCCAAAGGTTCTTGCGGATACGGTTATAGATATCAGGGCCGCTGCGGAGGCCGGAAGCACAGTAAAAATAAGGATACCGCAGTCGGCGGAGCAGGGGCTTGTCAGGGTTAACGAGCAGATAATGAAGCACAGAGGAGATACGCCTGTAATCATATATGCAAACGGTAAAACTTTCAGGTCCAAGCCCGATATGTGGGTAAATGTTTCCGAAGAATTTAAAAATGCGGTGATACAGATTGTAGGAGCTGAGAATTTCAAGGAGGTATAGAGATGAAAAAAATAGGAGTGCTGACAAGCGGCGGCGACTCTCCGGGAATGAACGCTGCAATAAGAGCTGTGGTAAGATGCGGTATTGACAGGGGAATGACAGTCTACGGCATCAGCAGAGGATATGAGGGCCTGATTGACGGTGATATCCGGGAAATGGACAGAGCTTCCGTAGGTGGCATCATACACAGAGGCGGTACGGTGCTTGGCACTGCAAGAAGCGAAAGATTTATGACCGCAAAGGGACAGGACAAGGCTGTATCTGTTCTTGAGGCTTTCGGTATCGAGGGACTTGCTGTTATAGGCGGCAACGGTTCGCTTACAGGCGCCCTTGAGCTTGACAAAAGAGGCATTAAAATTATGGGCATACCCGGAACCATAGATAATGATTTAGGATATACAGACTATACCATAGGCTTTGATACGGCTGTAAACACAGTGCTTGATGATATATCCAAGCTGAGAGATACATCATCTTCTCACGGCAGGACAACACTTGTTGAGGTTATGGGCAGAAACTGCGGAGATATTGCGCTTCGCGCAGGCCTTGCAGGCGGAGCCGAATTTGTTATGATACCCGAAAGAGATTACGATATAGGTGATGTATGCAGGAAGATACTTGAGGGAGCGGCAAGAGGCAAGAAGCACAGCATAATCATCAAGGCAGAGGGCTCTAAGCTTTCCTCACAGGAGGTCGTTGATAAAATATCCGAAATCACAGGCAAGGATACCAGAATGGTAGTGCTGTCATATCTTCAAAGAGGCGGCAGTCCGACCTCAGATGATCGCATACTTGCAACAATGGCGGGAGCTAAAGCGGCGGAGCTTCTGTATGATGATGCAGACAGTAAAGCGATAGGCATTGTGGGAAACAAGATAACAGTGCTTCCGCTTTATGATGCGCTTCAGATTACAAGGGATATAGATCCGTATATGCTGGAACTTATAGACGTTTTGTCTAAATAACCGGGGTGTTTGAAATGAGCAGAGTTCTTGACGAAGATCTGGTATATGAAATACTTTCTGTGGTGGAGGAAATTCCCGAGGGAAATGTTGCGACCTACGGACAGATTGCAAGGCTTATAGGCAGTCCTAAAAATTCAAGGCTTGTAGGCAAGGTACTGTCTATGTCGCAGTTTTACGGCGATTATCCCTGTCACAGAGTGGTAAACCACGCAGGCAGACTTGTTCCGGGCTGGGATATGCAAAAGGAGCTGCTTGCAGATGAGGGCGTGGAGCTGAAAGACGAAAACCACGTTGATATTAAAAAATATCAGTGGAGAATATAGGCCTTAACTGATTAAAACAAAACATTGGGAGAAATTTTTATGAGTATTACGGTTTCTGATTTACTGAAGCTGCCTTCTCTCCGGCAGGCAGAGGTTGTAGGCGGACACAGAGGGCTTAACAAAATAGTTTCTTCAATTTCGGTTCTTGAGGGTACCGATACTAATCAGCTTGTTGACGGGATTTTCGGTCAGGGAGAGTTTTTTGGAAGCGAGATTGTAATAACAGGGTTTCTCAACTGTCTTGATGATATCGAATGTCAGTGCGCCAATATACGCAGGCTCGCAGAGGGCGGTGAGGTAGGACTTATCATATTCTATGCGGGAATATATCTTAAGGAAATAGACCGGAAACTGATTGACACCGCCAATGAGCTGGACTTCGTGCTTATTAAAATGCCCCCGCTCAAAACCCTGAGATACGGCGAGGTTATAAGTGATGTCAACGAATTTATCTTTAACGACAGAGCAGAGGAGGAGTCCATAGTATCGGATATTCTTGCAAGAGTTTCAAGACTCACGGAGCATCAGAGAAGCGTAGATACAGTGCTGAGAATGCTGAGTGACAGAGTTATGTCATCTGTAGTGCTGACTGATTCGGCTATGCACGTGCTGAACCTTGCGCCGTGGCCGCAGAGTATGAGAGATACGCTTAACAGCAATGTTGCTCATCTCAAAGAATATGCAGAAGTCGAGGGCGAGAGCATATGCAGCTTTATACCCGACGGTCATATATATCATTTTGAGATATACCCTGACGGCAGTGATAAAATGCACATTTTCGTTATTAAAGAGGGGATGCAGCTTCACCGGAGAATAAAAGAGCAGATTGCAGATGTTGTCCGGATATGTATTAATATATGGGGCAGAGAGCACGGCACAATAGTACTGAGAGAGCTGATCAGAGCCATAATTCAGGATGACCCGATAAAAATGCGCAGACTTTCTGATATTTTTAAGATAGATATTGCCAGCATACATGAGCTGTGGATTCTGAGAGGAAAAAGCGATGAAAGCACAGCTCTCCTCAGAAACCGTGCAGACAGCATATGCGAATGTCTGAAGGAGTGCACCGATGTTGTTTTTGCAGATATGTATGAAGATGAGCTGCTGCTGTTTTCGAGCACGCCGTATTCAGAGCTGCAGGCAGAAAAAGCAGCAAAGGAAATAATCAGAGAAACAGAAGCCATAGGAGAGGATATGACGGTATCACGCTGCGGAAGTCTTGAAAACACCACTGATGTGAGAAATGCCTATATGAAGCACAGGCAGTATATATCAGATGCGGCCAAAATCTATCCGGCAAGAAAATGGTTCAGCATAGGCGATATTGAATTTGCAGCCTCCTGCCATCAGCTTGCAGACAGAGGCGAGGAGTCGCTTGACGCGGCATTTAACTGTCTGAGGAAGCTTCAGTCGGGCAATTACGAATGGGATGTGCCGGAAACCCTTGCGATATATCTTCTTGATACCGATTCGAGTGTGACAAGAACCGCGGAGATTATGTTTCTTCACAAGAATACAATTAAATACCGGCTAAGAGTGATTTCAGACGAATTGGGCTTCAGGCCAAACAAGATGCCCGACAGTATTCCGCTGTATCAGGCTCTTGCAGTCAGCAGACTGCTCAAATAAAGCAAGACAGTACCTGCCTCTTTGTCCTTTGGGACAAGCGGGCGGGTATGTTTTTTATGCCTTAATGACAATTCCAATAAACAGCTTTGGAATATAGAATTTATTATGTTATCAAAAAGCAATATTGGAGGTATTTATTATGGCAGAGAATAAAGTCAAAACAAATAAAAATGACAAGGGTCTGTCACAGATAGGACGTGACGAGAAAAGATCATGGGGAAGTGTCGCCTTTATATGGATCGGCACTATGATATGTATACCTATGCTGATGGTCGGAGGCATCTTTGCCGAAAACCTGACCATAGGCTCTATATTCGGAGTAACAGTAGCGGGGTTTGCGGTATGCTGTCTGCTGATGGTGCTCGGCGGTATGATAGGAAGCGATCTGGGACTTAATGCAACAATGACATCAACACATGCCTTCGGTATGACAGGAGCAAATTTTTCTATGGCGCTTGTCATATTTATAGCCGAAACGGGCTGGTTTGCCGTTCAGACAGCAACCTGCGCGCTGGCGTTTAATACGCTGATGGAAACAATAGGCATTGCTTTTCCTTTCTGGCTTTCGTGCACAATATGGGGAATTGTTATGTTTATAACGGCTGTATACGGTGTTAAATGGATGGCTGTATTAAACTATATTGCTGTTCCGCTGCTTGTAATACTGTGCGGATACGGCTGCATACATTCGATAAACACTGCCGGATGGAGCGCAATATCGGGCGCAGTGGAAACCAATGCAATGAGTATTCCCGCTGCGGTATCAACAGTTATCGGTCTGTTTGCGCTTGGCGCAACCTGCAATTCGGACTATACAAGATACTGCAGATCAAGAGGCGACGTTATCAGGGCTACTGTTTTAGGTGTTCTGCCGGCTGCGGTATTTATGATTATGATAGGGGCGATAATGGCACTCGGAAGCGGCAGTTATGATGTTACAAGTATGTTTGCGGGACTTGGACTTCCTGTTCTTGCAATGCTTGTGCTTATACTTGCAACTTGGACAACAAACACAGGCAATGCATATATGTCGGGGCTTGCCGTATGCAAAATGTTTTCTATTAAAGACAAAGACCGCCCTAAGGTTACCATGGGCGTAGGAATTATAGGAATTATACTGGCGATAATGGGACTTGCCGATGTGCTCAATACATATATAAGCATAATAGGCGCTGTTGTACCTCCTATTATGGGAATAGTTATAAGCGACTACTGGGTAATCTGCAGGGGCAATAAGAATATATGGAAGCCTGTCAGAGGTATCAACTGGATAGGAATTATAGCGTGGATATGCGGCGGCGGCTTTGCACTTCTTGAAACCCTCGGCATTATTACAGTGTTCAGTCCGGCGCTGGACGGCGTAATAATTGCATTTGTAATATATATTGTTCTGTATAAGCTGCTTGGAAAAACAGCAATGGCAGGCAAGGGTGAGATGACAGTTGAAGAGGCTACTTCTGCAGCCAGATAAAAGGAGGAAACAAAGGTGCGTAAAATAGGTATTAAAGAAATTGAAGATATAGCATTGGGCGCTGCGCTGCTTGGCGCAGGCGGCGGCGGAGATCCGTATGTGGGAAAGCTGGTTGCCATGGGAGCCGTTAAGGAGTGCGGAGAGGTAACGCTTCTTGACCCGGATGAAATTCCAGATGATGCGCTGGTTGTTCCCATTGCAATGATGGGAGCGCCTACGGTGCTTGCCGAAAAGGGAATAGGGGGAAGTGAGTATAAAACTCTTTACGATATGGTTTCACGGTTCTTCGGTAAAAAGATATACGCATTTCTGCCAATTGAAGCAGGCGGGGTTAATTCAATGCTCCCAATTGCTGCCTGCGCAAGGCTGGGTCTGCCGCTGGTCGATGCCGACGGAATGGGCAGAGCATTTCCGGAGCTTCAGATGGTTACGTTTACAATCGGAGGAATGAGCGCAACTCCGATGGCCCTTACAGATGAAAAAGGCAACAGCGTTATATTTGAAACAATTACAAACAAATGGACAGAGGAACTGGCAAGAGCTGTTACCATGAGCTGCGGAGGCTCGGTATCGGTGTCACTTTATCCTATGAGTGGAGAGCAGCTCAAGAAATATGCCGTTAAAAATATTGTCACAAGAAGTCAGAAACTGGGTGAGGCAATCCGCAATGTCAAAAACAGCAGTGACAAAACTCCGGAAGAGTATTTTCTTGATTTTTCGGGCGCATACAAGCTGTTTAAGGGTAAAATCACAGATGTGCTTCGTGAAACAAGAGGAGCGTTCAACTTCGGCAAGGTTATGCTGGAGGGTATAGGAGAATGCAAAGGGCATCAGGCGTTTGTGGAATTTCAGAACGAAAATCTTACAGCTACGGTAGACGGACAGATAGTTGCAACTACACCTGATCTGATATGCCTTGTGGATACGGATACGTTTATTCCGATTACAACAGATGCTTTAAAATACGGAAAACGTGTTCTGGCAGTCGGTCTTAAATGCTTTGAAATGTGGCGCACCAAAGAGGGCCTTGACCTTGTGGGACCGAGATATTTCGGCTGTGATACCGACTATATTCCACTGGAAGAGAGATGCAAAGGAGGCTGGAAATAATGTATAAACTGGGTATAGACGTAGGCGGAACAAATACAGACGCCGTACTTATAGATGAGAATTTAAACATAATTGCGGATATAAAGCACCCTACATCAGAGGATATCTATGACGGAATAATAGGCGCGCTTCGTGATATTCTTGAGGTGACCGGTGTTGACAGAAGCCTGATTAAGCAGGCGATGCTGGGAACGACGCAGTGCACCAATGCCATTGTGGAGCGCAGGAACCTTGCAAAGATAGGAATTATGAGGATAGGCGCGCCTGCAACCACGGGAATACTGCCTATGGTTGACTGGGCGGAGGACATAAAGCAGATTGCTGCAGGCAATACTATAATTGGCGGGGGCAGCGAATATGACGGCAAAGAGCTGGCGCCACTTGATGAAGATGCGGCAAGAGAGTTTTTTGCAGAGATGAAAGAAAAAGGCGTAAAATCCGTTGCAATATCTTCTGTTTTTTCAACTGTGCGTGATGAACACGAAAAACGCGCGGCAGAGATTTGCAGAGAAGTTATGGGGGAAGATGTACATATATCAGTATCGGGTGAAATAGGCTCCATGGGTCTTATAGAGCGCGAAAATGCCACTATATTAAATGCGGCTCTGTGGCAGGTGGCCGAAAGGTTTACGGACGGATTTGCAAAGAGCCTTGCCGATGAGGGAATTATAAATGCGGATATTTATCTTTCACAGAATGACGGAACCCTTATGACTATGGAGCACGCAAGAAAATATCCTATTCTTACGGTAGCCTGCGGACCGACCAACTCAATCAGAGGAGCAAGCTATCTCAGCAGCCTCAGAAATGCCGTCGTTATAGACGTGGGAGGAACAACCACGGACCTCGGCGTGATACAGAACGGATTTCCGCGAGAGTCAAGTGTTGCTGTTACAATAGGCGGTGTAAGAACAAATTTCAGAATGCCCGATGTGATATCCATAGGACTCGGAGGCGGTTCGATAGTCCGAAACCGGGAGGACGGTACTGTAACAGTGGGTCCCGACAGCGTGGGATACCAGATTACGGACAAAGCCCTTGTGTTCGGCGGTGACACACTTACTGCTACGGATATCGCCGTAAGACTTGGTATGGCAGAGGTGGGAGACACATCCCTTGTAGCCGATATACCTTTGAATCTTGCTCAGAAAGCGCAGGAAGTGATACGTGAAATGGTTGAGGACTCCATTGATGCAATGAAAATATCAAACAGCGATATAGATGTTATCCTTGTGGGTGGCGGTTCGATAGTTTTGCCTGACAGCCTGCAGGGTGCAGCTTCTGTTGTCAAGCCTGAGCATTTCGGCTGCGCCAATGCCATAGGCTCCGCCATATCAAAAGTAAGCGGCACTTATGAGAAGCTTGTGAATTACGATGAAATTCCTCGTGAGGAAGCGCTTGAACAGGCAAAAAAAGAAGCGACAGAAATGGCGGTTTCGGCAGGCGCGATAAGAGACACCGTTGAAATCATTGAAGTTGAGGACGTGCCTCTTGCCTATTACGCGGGAAATACCAACAGAGTAAAAATAAAGGCCGCAGGAGATTTAAAAGCATAGATTTATACCGGTGCCCTTGCATTATGCAGGGGCATCTGCTATTATAATCGCAACAGGACAATAAATATTTTTATTCGTGTAAAGGCGGTAAAGCTTATGAAAATCAGAAAACCGGCATTTTTAATTGCATTGGCGCTGTGCCTTGTGACGGCTTTGTTTGTACCGCAGGCAGCGCTTACGGCAGAGGCTGCATCGGTAGTGAATATTTCTTCCGCAGCAGGACTTGCCAAAGCTCTCACAGACTCAAAGAGCGCAACCTGCAGGCTGACAGATGATATCAGTGGTATCAAAGGGCAGATTACAGTTAAAAGTGGCACCAAAACCATTGACCTGAACGGCCATACAATTAAAGGCAGCAGCACAACAAGCCTTATCTATGTAAATGGCGGCAGGCTGACTGTTAAATCATCAGCATCCGGCGGAATGATATATAATACAAACAGCAGCGGTGATGCCGCAGGCTGCGGCAAAGGCAGACTTGAAATCAGTTCTGCAGCGCTGCAGGGCAAATCGTACGGTATATATCAGGACGGCGGGACTGTCAGCATTACAGGCGGCAGTATTAAAGCAACAGGCAAGTACGGAATTGCAATGTATATGACAGGCTCAGATAAAGCGACCGCTGTAATTTCCGGAGGCAGCTTTACAGGAACCAGACAGGCCTTAACCATGGACAGAGGCAAATGTACTGTTAAAGGCGGAACTTTTACAGGCAGACAGAGTACGGCAATAGATATATGTCCGCTCATGGGCAAGGCTGTATTTTCGATGACCGGAGGCAAGGCTGTCTGCAAAGTCAAAGAAAGTGCGGCGCTGGGGGCGCAAAACAGAACTGATCTCAGTATAACAGGCGGTACATTTATAAACGAAAAAGGCGGATATCAGCTTCAAATCTTTGATACCTTCTCCGGTAAAAAAGAAATTGCAGAGGGCATTTTTGACAAGGACAGCGTGTATGATGATACACCTGACGGCAAGGGACTTATAGCAACCTCGTTTAAGCCAAATAGTACAAAATACAGCAGCGGGATGACTGTTACAGACCCTGATGATCTGTATTCGATGTATATGAACGCCTGCGAGAATCTTGAAACAAACATAAAATTCTCATGCTCCAAAGAGCTCTATGAAGTATTTGCATATTATGCAACTGACTGGAGCGAGGGTATGATCACCAAGCATCATACTGAGTGTACGGTTGAAAACGGTAATGCGACTGTAGCGGTAAAAATCAGCTATAACCTGATGCACAAGGTTACCGCGCTGGGCGAAAACCCTAAGCTGGCGTCAAAGGCGGGAGATACGGCAGTAAAATACAACAATCAGATGAACACTATCCTTAAAAAAACCGTTAAATCGGGAATGACAACCAAGGAAAAAGCAAGAGCCGTACACGACTATATGATTAAGAACTACTCCTATGATTATGCGGCAGTTAAAAATCCGTCAAAGCATACCGCAAGCTACGAGTTCTACGGTCTGCTCAAAAATAAAAAAGGAGTATGCCAGAGCTTTGCTCTGCTGTATGCTATGCTTATGAACAGAGCAGGCGTTGACTGCGGCACCGTAAGCGGCGTTGCGGCAGGAAGCGCAGGAGGCAGAGACTATGAGGCGCATATGTGGAATGTAATAAAACAAAAGAACGGAAACAGGTACTATGTAGATGTAACCTTTGATGAGGGAGCATCTTCGGCCTCCAAGGTTTCAACCAGGTTCTTCTATAAGTCAAAGAGCAAATTCTACGGACTTAAATATCATATTGCCTATTAGATAATACAAGGAGAAATTCATTATGAAAAACATTTTTAAAGACTGGAATTACAAAAAACACGCAAAGCTTGTCACAGGCGTATATCTGACACTGTATGCGATAGATATGACCATCGGATATTTCGTATGCAAAAAATGCATTGACAAAATACAGGAAATAGAGGCGGAGGACTAGCGAGATGAAAGCATTCCTTGAAGAATTTAAGAAATTTGCGCTGAGAGGAAATGTGATGGATATGGCTGTAGGTATCATTGTAGGTGCCGCATTTACGGCTATAGTCACATCACTTGTTGACGACCTGCTTTCACCGCTTCTGGGACTTCTGGTAAGAGTCAATTTCTCAGACCTCAAGGTTTCGGTGCTGGGAGCAACCTTTGCCTACGGCAACTTCATAATGGCGGTTATAAACTTCCTGCTGGTGGCATTTGTGCTTTTCCTCATAATCAGAGCAATGAACAGAATATCATCACTTGGCAAAAAGGAAGAGGAAGCAAAACCTACTACCAAGGAATGTCCGTTTTGTAAAAGCGAAATTGCAATCGAGGCTACGAGATGTCCCAACTGTACATCACACCTTGAAGAAAAGGAGCAGATATGAACCTGTTTGACACTGTATATATAGGAAGCCTCAAGGTCAGAAACCATTTTTTAAGGTCCGCAACTTATGAGGGCAAGGCTGATCCTGACGGCTCTCCCAATGAGGAGATAACAAGGATATACAGAGAGCTGGCAGAGGGCGGCATAGGAACAATTATAACCAGTTATACATATATCGCAGACTATGAAAAGCCTGCTGATAATCAGCTGGGAATATATTCAGACGAGCTTACCGATAAATACAGGGCGGTGACAGAGGCAGCCCACAGCGGCGGCAGCAAAATAATAATGCAGCTTGTTCACGGCTCCTCATGCAAACAGGCTGACCCGGATAATGGCAGAATTATCGGACCATCGGCAATTGCACACCCCGACTCAGGTCTTACACCAAAGGAAATGAGCATATCTGATATAGCTGATATGGCAGAGCTGTTTGCAAAGGCGGCAGCAAGAGCCAAGGACGCAGGTTTTGACGGAGTTCAGATTCATGCAGCGCATGGCTATCAGCTGTCACAGTGGATAACCCCGATATTCAACAGGAGAACCGATGAATACGGCGGCAGCGCATTAAACAGATTCCGCATAATATCAGATGTGTATTATGCTGTCAGAGAGGCTGTGGGTGCGGATTTCCCTGTATGGATAAAATTAATTCATCCGATGAAGTTCCCGGAGGAATTACTGTGGAAGATTTTCTTGAAATGGGCAGAGAAGCAGCAAGGATAGGAATTGATGCCATAGAGGTAAGCGGAAACAGGTGGAGATATCATCCTGAAACAGACAGAGCCTATTACAAGGAAGCGGCAGTAAGACTTGCAGAGCTTATTGATAAGCCTGTAATACTGACAGGCGGCCTCAGGGAGCTTGCGCAGCTTGAGGAAATAAGCAGAAGCAGTAAAGTGAACCTGTTTGGATTTTCAAGGCCTCTGATAACCGATCCGGGATTTATAAGCACATTGAAATAGGAAAGTAAAAAAGCGTGGGTGACCGCGCTTTTAATAGGATATTTACGTGAAGTTCATTTTTTCTCAGGGACTGCTGCGCTGTAATGGCGCAGCGGCCTTTTATTATGCAAAAACAAAAGCACAGGGGCCATTAACCTCTGTGCTTAATTCATTTATATGTTCTGCGCTATCAGGCTTCCTATCTGCTCTGTAGTGGCAGGAGTTTTGCCCTCAGACATTATATCAGGAGTTCTGTAGCCTGCGGCAAGTGTTTTCTTTACAGCGCTTTCGATGGCGTCAGCCTCGTCTGACAGACCGAATGTGTATTTGAGCATCATAGCTGCCGAAAGGATTGTAGCCATAGGGTTTGCCTTGCCGGTGCCTGCAATATCAGGCGCAGAGCCGTGAACAGGCTCGTACATACCGAAATTGCCCTCTGCAAGAGAAGCCGACGGAAGCATTCCGAGAGATCCTGTAATCATACTTGCCTCATCTGAAAGAATATCTCCGAATATATTGCTTGTAACGATTACGTCAAACTGCTTCGGGTTATATACAAGCTGCATTGCGGTATTGTCCACATAGAAATTCTCAAGCTCAACCTCAGGATAATTCTTTGCGACCTCTGCAACTGTTTTTCTCCACAGTCTGCTGCTTTCAAGGACATTGGCCTTGTCAACGCTTGTAACCTTTTTGTTTCTCTTCATTGCCATATCAAAGGCAACCTCTGCAATTCTCTTTACTTCGCCCTCTGAATACTGCTCTATGTCATAGGCTGCCTTGCCCATATTGGTATCCTTGTAGCCTCTTTCACCGAAGTATATACCGCCTGTAAGCTCTCTTACTACCAGAAGATCAAGACCGCCCTCTACCTTTTCAGGTCTGATAGGGCAGGCGTCCTTGAGTTCGTCAAACATTATTGCAGGGCGCAGGTTTGCAAACAGTCCCAGCTCCTTTCTTATTCCAAGCAGCGCTCTTTCAGGTCTTTTGTCACCTGGCAGGGAGTCCCATTTAGGACCGCCTACTGCGCCGAGAAGCACAGCATCGCTTTTTTTTGCAATATCTATTGTTTCCTGCGGCAGACATTCGCCCGCAGCATCTATTGCAGCGCCGCCTGCAAGAACCTGTGTGTAATTAAATTCGTGACCGTATTTGCCGCCTACGGCATCGAGAACCTTAATCGCCTCGTTTATAACCTCAGGGCCTATGCCGTCGCCGGGTATTACAGCTATATTGTATTTCATAACAACCTCCTATTTGATAGAATTAAGCAGTCCGCCTGACTTAATAATGTTATTTATAAATTCAGGGAACGGCATTGCCTTGTATTCAGTACCCTTAGTTATATCCTTTATGGTTCCTGTTTCAAAATCCACAGAAACCTCATCGCCCGCTTCGATAGCCTCTGCCGCTTCAGGACATTCTAAAATAGCAAGTCCGATGTTAATTGAGTTTCTGTAAAAAATTCTTGCAAAGGATTTGGCTATAACGCAGGAAATTCCCGATTCCTTGATAGCGATAGGGGCGTGCTCTCTTGAGGAGCCGCAACCGAAGTTCCAGCCTGCGACCATAATGTCGCCGTCCTTAACCTTGTTTACAAATTCCCTGTCTATATCCTCCATACAGTGGGATGCAAGCTCCTTGTGGTCTGCTGTGTTTAAATGTCTTGCAGGGATTATTACGTCTGTATCCACATTATCTCCGTATTTATGAACAAAACCTTGTGCTTTCATTGCTACATTACCTCCTTGGGATCTGAGATTTTTCCTGTTACTGCTGATGCAGCGGCTACTGCAGGGCTTGCAAGGTATACCTCTGATTTGGTATGTCCCATTCTGCCTACAAAGTTTCTGTTGGTGGTTGCAACGCAGCGCTCACCCTCTGCCAGTATACCCATATGTCCGCCAAGACATGGTCCGCAGGTAGGAGTTGATACAACGCAGCCTGCATCAATGAATATGTCAAGGTAGCCCTTTGCTATACATTCCTTGTATATCTTCTGTGTTGCAGGAATTATGATACATCTTACATCTCTTGCAACTGTTTTACCTTTAAGAATTTCGGCTGCCGTAGCCATATCTTCAATTCTGCCGTTGGTGCAGGAGCCGATTACAACCTGATCTATTTTAACATCGCCTACATTGTCTATTGTCTTTGTGTTTTCAGGCAGGTGAGGGAATGAAACTGTTGATTTAAGCGAGGATAAATCAATTGTTACAGTCTGCTCATACTCTGCGTCATTATCGGGAGCATAAACCTTGTACTCTCCGTTTACTCTGCCATTCATATAGTTTTCTGTTACCTCATCAACCATGAATATGCCGTTTTTGGCGCCGGCCTCTATAGCCATATTTGCAATGCACAGTCTGTCGTCCATTGAAAGTGAGGACAGACCCTCGCCCATAAATTCAAGGGATTTGTACAATGCGCCGTCAACGCCGATAGTTCCGATAAGATGCAGGATTACGTCCTTGCCCGAAACATATTTATTGAGCTTGCCTTTGAGCTCCACCTTGATTGCGGACGGAACCTTAAACCACGCGGTGCCTCTGGCCATACCTGCGGCCATATCAGTAGAGCCTACGCCTGTTGAGAACGCTCCGAGAGCTCCGTATGTACAGGTATGGGAGTCGGCTCCGATAATGCAGTCGCCTGCCTTGACAAGACCAAGCTCAGGAAGCAGGGCATGCTCAATACCCATATTGCCCACATCATAGAAATTAACTATTTCGTGTTTTCTTGCGAAAATTCTTGTCTGCATACACTGCTGCGCAGCCTTGATGTCCTTGTTAGGTGTGAAATGGTCCATTACAAGAGATATCTTTGATTTATCGAAAACCTCAGTAAATCCTGCTTTTTCAAATTCGTTAATAGCAACAGGGGCAGTAATATCATTTGCCAGAACCATATCAAGCTTTGCATCAATAAGCTGTCCGGCTTTAACCTGATCAAGCCCTGCGTGCGCCGCAAGAATTTTTTGTGTCATTGTCATTCCCATAATAATTTCCTCCTTGTTAGAATGCTCTGTTGATAGCGCTGATAAGAGCATTTATAGATGCATAGATAATATCGTTGTGTATGCCTACGCCCCAGAATGTTTCTCCATCTTTGGAGATTGCAACATATGATGCGGCTCTTGAGTTTGACTCTGATTCAAGCGCGTGCTCGTGATATGTTACGAAGTCGTATTCCAGACTGTAGTGGCTGCTTCTGAGAGCTGTGGTAACAGCGTCGAGTCTGCCGTTTCCCTCGCCCTTGAGTGAGAGATGCTCTCCGTAGATGGTAGCCTCTATGCTTACCTTCATTATATCATTTTCTCCTCTGGAGAAGGTAGCATCCTCTATGCTGATTTTATCTTTTCTGTTGACATACTGCTGCTGGAATATCCTGTGGATTTCAGCAGGGGACAGCTCCTTGTGAGCTTCGTCTGATATATGCTTCATCAGATAGCCGATTTCTTCTCTCATCTTCTTAGGAATATCGTATCCGTAGTTTGTTTCAAGTACATAGGCCACGCCGCCCTTGCCGGACTGGCTGTTTATTCTGATTACATCGGCCTCGTATTCTCTGCCTACATCATGCGGATCTATCAGCAGGTAAGGGCACGACCACTTGTCAGGGTGATTTGTTTCAATATGGTGCATTCCCTTGGCAATAGCGTCCTGATGTGAGCCTGAGAATGCGGCGAATACCAGACTGCCGCCGTAAGGCTGACGAGGGCTGACTTTGAGGTCGGTGAATTTTTCGTACATTTCAACGATCCTAGGCATATCCGAAAAGTCAAGCTGCGGATCTACGCCATGTGAAAACAGGTTCATAGCAACCGTAATTATATCAGCGTTGCCTGTACGCTCGCCGTTTCCAAACAATGTGCCTTCAACTCTGTCACCGCCTGCCAGCATACCGAGTTCACAGTCTGCAACTGCAGTTCCTCTGTCGTTGTGAGGGTGCAGCGATACGATTACATTTTCTCTGCAGTGCAGGTTCTTGCTCATGTATTCAACCTGTGAGGCATAAACATGCGGCATTGACATTTCAACTGTTGCCGGAAGATTGATTATTGTTTTTCTTTCGGGACACGGCTGCCATATGTCGATAACTGCATTGCACACCTCAAGCGCGTAATCAACCTCTGTGCCTGTAAAGCTTTCAGGGGAATACTCGAATGTGAAGTGTGTGTCTCCCGGGAAGCTGTCCGCATATTTTTTGACAAGCTCTGCTCCGTCTGTCGCTATTTTTTTGATTTCGTCCTTTGATTTTCTGAAAACCTGCTCTCTCTGCGCCACAGAAGTGGAGTTGTACAGGTGGACTATTGCGTTTTTGACGCCCTCAAGGGACTTGAAAGTCTTGTCGATTATGTGCTCCCTTGACTGTGTCAGTACCTGTATTGTCACATCATCGGGTATGAGATTTTTTTCTATTAATGTACGAAGAAATTCATATTCAGTTTCTGAGGCAGCAGGAAATCCCACTTCTATCTCCTTGAAACCCAGCTGACACAGATATTCAAAGAATTCCAGTTTTTCTTCAAGGCTCATTGGAACTATAAGGGCCTGATTGCCGTCGCGCAGGTCTACGCTGCACCAGATAGGCGGCCTGTCCATATGGTCTTTTTTAACCCAGTCGTATGACGGGACGGGAGGCATAAAATATCCGACCTCGTATTTAGTATGATTTTTCATTCCTTTGATGTTATCGCTTGCCATAATAAAAAGTCCTTTCGTATAAAACAAAAGCCCTGTTCCCAACATTAAATCAGAAACAAGGCTGAATGTATAATAAAATATAAAGAGAATCTTAAAAAAGTGTTGAGAATGTCTAATGCTATATAATTATGAATCACAAGTGAGGCATAAGAGTAGTAATAACATTAAATTTCTCCTTTCTTCTTAACTGATACGATTATTCTATACCGTTTTGTCCGGTAAGTCAATATATTTTGTGAAAAAACACAATATTTTTTGTGCTGATATATTATACAGCAACAAAATTACATATTGTCAATGTCCGCCGGAGTCAGAATTCGTATTTTTTCAGATTCAAGCAGGTTTTCCACTTCCGAAGCGTCATCAACTCTGACAACAAGATAAGCCTTGTTTTCTGTGCGGGTGAGAAAAGCGTACATGTATTCCATATTTATATCTCTTTCGGCAAACAGCCTGACTATCTCGGCAAGACCGCCGGGCCTGTCGTTTATCTCAACGCCTACAACATCGTTGATGGTTGCGACAAATCCGTTTTTTTCAAGCAGCGCCTTTGCTTTATGGGGATCTCTGACGATCAGACGCAGTATTCCGAATTCACTTGTGTCAGCAATAGACAGCGCCCTTATATCTATACCCGCTTTTGCAAGTATATCTGTTATTTCTCTTAATTTTCCTTCTTTGTTTTCGACGAAAACCGATAACTGTTTAATAGCCATTGCTTTACCTCCTAATCGTGAAGTTTTCTTTTATCAATTACTCTGACAGCCTTGCCCTCGCTTCTTGCGATTGTTTTAGGCGTAACAAGATGCACATCGGGGCTGATACCCAGGATGCCTTTGATTGCAGATGCAAGTTTTTTCTCGCGGGCTGTTATTTCTCTGACCGTATCCGAGAACTGTCCGGCACTGAGCTCTACATTGATATCAAAGGTGTCGGTGTTTTTAACTCTGTCAAGCACGATCTGATAGTTAGGCGTGTAACCTTCGTTCAGCAGAACAGTTTCGATCTGTGAAGGGAAGACGTTTACCCCCCTTATAATCATCATATCGTCGCTCCTGCCAAGCGGTTTGGACATTTTGATGAAAGTTCTGCCGCAGGAGCATTTTTTCCTGCTCAATACGCACAGGTCTCTTGTACGGTATCTGAGCAGAGGGAAAGCCTCCTTGTCAAGTGATGTGAAGACAAGCTCGCCGACACTGCCTTCGGGAAGCACTTCTCCTGTATCGGGATCTATAATTTCGGCAAGGAAGTGGTCCTCGTTTATATGCATGCCGTTTTGCTCGCAGCACTCGAATGCAACGCCGGGACCGCTTGTTTCTGTAAGTCCGTATATATCATAAGCTTTGATTCCGAGGCTTTTTTCTATGGAATGTCTCATTTCCTCAGTCCATGGCTCAGCTCCGAAAATACCTGCCTTGAGAGTGTTGTTTTTAATACCCTTTTCCTCCATGCTTTCAGCTATATATGCGGCATATGAAGGGGTGCAGCACAGAATTGTTGACTGCATATCATTCATGAACTGTATCTGCCTGTCTGTATTGCCTGATGACATGGGGAGTGTCAGACAGCCTACTTTATGTGAGCCTCCGTCAAGTCCGGCGCCGCCTGTAAACAGACCGTAGCCGTAGCATACATGGCATACGTCATCTCCGGAGCCGCCTGCTGCCACAATAGCCCTTGCGCAGCAGTCCTCCCATAAATCTATATCATGCTGTGTATAGAATGCGACCACACGTCTGCCTGTTGTGCCTGAGGTTGAGTGAATTCTGACGCAGTCTGATTTTGGTACTGCCAGCATTCCGTCAGGGTAGCTATCCCTGAGATCGGCTTTGGAAATGAAAGGCAGCTTGTGAAGATCCTCAATCCCTCTTATATCTTCAGGTCTGACGCCTTTTTCGTCCATCAGATTTCTGTAGTAGGGAACATTGTCGTAAACATGCTGTACCTGTTTTACGAGTTTTTGTGACTGGAGTTTTTGAAGCTCCTCCACCGGCATGGTTTCAATATGTTTCTGGTAGTAGTTATTGGTCATATTTAGTCTCCTTTTTTGAATTTGAGGGCGAAAACATAAAAACCCTCTGCTGTTGATTGCAGAGGGTGAAATATTTCACGGTACCACCTCAGTTCATCATTGCCTCACGACAATGACCTTTGCGGGCACTATCATGCCCTGACAGGTAACGGCTGTCTGCCGGCGGCGCCTACAAGCGTTTGCCTTCAGCGTGCATCTGTTCGGAAGGAATTCGGTTAATGTCTGCCTGCTGCCTCTCACCATGCCGCAGCTCTCTGTAAGGTTTGTCTTAACTTACTGGTTTCCGGTCATCGATTTTGAACTATAGTTAGATTATACATAGCTGATATATTAAAGTCAAGAAAAAATTATTGATTTATAACAAAAAATCTGATATAACATAGGTATATACCACAAAAAGAAAGAAGAGATGTTTATGTACAGATATTTATCCCACCTTATAATCTATTCGGACAGAAGCGAAAGCTCCATACTTTATGAAATGGGAGAGCTTTTCAGAAATTATGACAACGGAGTCAAAGAAAAATCAGAGCTTGTAAAAGACGCATATAATATAGTAAGAAAAATTCTCGATATATCAACCGCATATGCTTTTGATGAGAATTTGTGGACAAGCTATCTGACATACTACCTCATAAACTCGGAAAACTCATTCAGCGCCTCGTGCGAGAGGAGAGGAGCTATAGAGGGAAGTGTCAATTCCTTTGCAAAGCACGATTTTGAGATTTTTATGAAGCTTTTCAGATTTGATTTCAGCGAAATCGAAAGAGAGCTGGGAACAGACTGCTTCTCGGTTCTGTGCGACTATACTGCGGTGGAGAAACCGTCGCTTATGTACAATCCAAACGTTATGAAAAGAGTCAGAGAACTCAGGGTGCAGCTTGAAACTGCAAAGGACAAAGATGAGTTCTTTGATGCAGTATCGGAGTTCTACAAGGCATACGGCGCGGGAATATTCGGAGTAAACAGAGCATTTCGTATTTCAGACAGAGAGGATGTGCTGGAGTTTGAGCCTGTAAAGAATATGGACGATGTGGTTTTAGAGGATCTTGTGGGCTATGAGGTCCAGAAACAGAGACTGCTTGAGAACACAAAGGCATTTGTGGACGGAAAGCCCGCAAACAACGTGCTGCTTTACGGCGACAGGGGTACAGGCAAGTCCACCAGCATCAAGGCTGTTGCCAACAGGTTCTGGCCGGATGGTCTGAGAGTTATTCAGGTGTACAGGCATCAGATGAAGATGCTTTCAAGGATAATCTCTGCAATAAGAACAAGAAACTACAGATTTATAATATATATGGACGATCTGTCATTTGAGGATTTTGAAACGGAATACAAATACCTCAAGGCTGTAATAGAGGGAGGACTTGAGTCAAAGGCCGAAAACATCCTTATATATGCAACCTCAAACAGAAGACACCTTATCAAGGAAACGTGGGATGACAGAAACGATATGGAGCATACGGGAGAGCTTCACAGAGGCGACAGCATGGAAGAAAAGCTGAGCCTTGCAGACAGGTTTGGCGTTCAGATTTACTACGGCAAGCCGTCTAAGGACGAGTTCTACAGAATCATAGACGAGCTGTCCGAAACTGAGGGAGTTACTGTGGACAGAGAGCAGCTTCACAGAGAAGCTAATGCATGGCAGATACGTCATGGTGATGTATCCGGCAGATGCGCAAGGCAGTTTGTGGACTATATCAAAGGTAAGGCATAATATCAGATTTGTTAAAACGGTGCGGCATATTGCATTTTTCGCTGTAAAAAATGTAACAAGTCGCACTTTTTCGTTGTAAAAAATGTGAGGGGGGATAACAAACGATAGGCGTATAGATATACAGTTCTATGCCTTGCAGGCAGAAAACAAAAAAGCGTGGGGTGACCACGCTTTTAAAGGTATTATTAAAAGAATTATTTGCATTTGCTAAGCAGCTGCTCCCATTTCTTATCCACATAACTTTGGGCTTCTTCTATCATCCATTCACTGCCCTCTTTGAACATATGGCTGAACCGTCCCTGCAGCTTCAGAAATTCCTCAACCGGCAACTTCTTTTTCGGTTCATATGTCAGGCGGTACACACCGTCCTCAATTTCAAACAGAGGCCATACGCAGGTATCAACAGCCATCTTACTGATATGAGCTATATCGGCGGCATTGTATCTCCAGCCTCTCGGACACGGCGACAGCACGTTGAGGAAATTTGCTCCCTCTGTATATATGGCTTTTCTGGCTTTTTCGTGGAGGTCGCCCATATTGCCGATAAATGCGGTCTGTGCGACATAAGGAGAACCGTGAGCGGCAATGATTGCCGTCAGGTCTTTTTTGTTCTGCTGCTTGCCCGGCAACTTGCTTCCTGCGGGAGATGTCGTGGCATTGGCAAATCTCGGAGTGGAGGAGGAACGCTGTATGCCGGTGTTCATATATGCCTCGTTGTCATAGCATACATACACGAAGTCGTGATTTCGCTCTATGGCTCCCGAAAGGGACTGCAACCCTATATCATAGGTACCGCCGTCACCGCCAAAGGCTATAACCTTGAAGTTTTCCTTTACCTTGCCTTTCTGCTGCAGCACCTTGTAAGCTGTTTCAACACCTGCGGCAGTTGCAGCGGCGTTTTCAAAGGCGCTGTGAATGAAGCTGTCCTCATAGGCGGTATACGGATACATAAAGGTTGATACCTCAAGACAGCTTGTGGCGTTTACAACAACGGCCTTGTCCTCAGGATCCAGAGCTCTCAGCACGCCTCTTACGGTTATACCTGCTCCGCAGCCGGCGCACAGTCTGTGACCGCCTGCAAGTCTTTCTTTTTTTTCTGCTTCTTTTTTCAAGTTGTATGTCATAGCCCTATACCTCATATTTCTCTTTGTCTCTGCCGTATGTTTTGGCAGCGCCTCTGTGATATTCCTCTTTCATCATGCGCTGATCGGCATCTATATATCTGGAGTCTCTTACTCCCACATATCTGTATACATCGCCCGGGTCGTCCTCGTCTATAATGTCGTAGAGGTCCTGATATATATCGTAGTAATCCTCAACCCTTATATCTCTGCCGCCAAGACCGTAGATGTAGTTTACTGCGTAAGGTCTGTCGGGCAGATCGTAAAGGGAGCTTCTTGCTTCATTGAACAGCGGGCCGCCGCTGTTTGAAAAGCTCTCGGCCTTGTCCATTATTGCAACAGCCTTTACCTTGCACATTGCAGCAGCAAGAGGTCTTCTCGGAAACGGTCTGAACACACGCAGCTTGATAAGACCTACCTTGCGACCCTCTGCGCGGAGTCTGTCAACAGCCTCCTTGCCTGTGCCTGCGCTTGAGCCCATAACCACAAGAGCAACATCCGCATCGTCCATCATGTATTCCTCAAAAAATCTGTATTTGCGCCCTGTAAGCTTTTCGTACTCCTGGCCTATCTCAAGTATTACAGGCATCGAGTCTTTCATAGCCTGCGCCTGCGCTCTTTTTACTTCCATATAGTAAGGGGAGGTTCCGTAAGGACCTACGGCCAGAGGATTTTCACTGTTTAACAGGAAGTTGTCAGGCTCGTACTCTCCGACAAAGGCTCTGACCTTTTCGTCCTCAAGCAGTTCTATGTTTGATACGCCGTGGCTTGTGATAAAGCCGTCCTGACAGGCCATAACAGGAAGTCTGCATTTTTCGGCAATCAGAACCGCCTGTATGAAATTATCATAGGCCTCCTGGTTTGTTTCGGCATACATCTGTATCCAGCCCGAATCTCTTGCGCCCATTGAGTCCGAATGGTCGTTGTTGATGTTGATAGGACCGGACAGTGCTCTGTTTACTACGGACATAACTATAGGAAGCCTCATGGAAGCCGATACATAAAGCAGCTCCCACATATATGCAAGTCCGCAGGAGGAGGTTGCAGTCATCGCTCTTGCCCCTGCGGCGGAAGCGCCTATGCAGGTTGACATTGCGCTGTGCTCTGACTCGACGGGGATAAAGCCTGTATCCACAAGACCGTCAGCCACATAGCCTGAAAAATATTCGGGAATTTCCGTTGACGGTGTAATAGGGAAAGCACCCACAACATCGGGATTTATCTGCCTCATAGCTATAGCTACTGCTTCATTTCCTGATTTTCTTTCTCTTACAGACATTTATTCTCCCTCCTTAACCATAGTGATTGCATCGAAAGGGCATACTTTCGCGCATATGCCGCAGCCCTTGCAGTGCATAAAATCAAAGTCAAGCCTTTTGCCGTCCTTAACAGGTATCGAGCTGTCGGGACAGTAAGGAAAGCACAGCATGCAGTGTCTGCACTTTTTTTCATTGAATACAGGGCGGTCCACACGCCACTCGCCGGTGTTGATAAGCCTTGAGGTTGCGCCCTCATATATCTCGGCGCCTGTGGTAAGCTCCTGCCATGTTGATTTTTCATTTATATCTATAGCTTTTGTTTTTATCATTTTAAACTACCTCCGCAAGTGTGGCTTTGAGAGCCCTCATATTTCCGTTCACTATTTCGGGCTTGCCCGGGAACTTGTGTCTGAAAGACTCTTCCATATCCTTGATGAACTGCTCCTGTCTGATTACTCCGCTGACCTTTACAGCGGCTGCAAGCATCGGAGTGTTTGGAAAATATCTGCCAAGAGCCTCCTCTGAAATCCTTTTGGCATCTACTGTATATATAGGGCCTGTGTATTCCTCAAGCAGTTCGCCTCTTATCTCTTCTGAGGATTTGTCGGTATTAATGATAAGCGCGCCTTCTGTGCTTAATCCTTTCGTAACGTTTACGGAATTGAGCAGGGTTTCATCTACCACTACCACATAGTCCGGAAAATATATATTTGAATGTACCTTGCAGTGAGAATCGGCTATTCTGTTGTAGGCTGTAATCGGCGCGCCCATTCTCTCGGGACCGTATTCGGGAAATCCCTGAACGTCCTTGCCCGAGTTAAAGGCTGCCTCCGCAAGAAACAGGCAGGCTGTCTTTGCTCCCTGTCCGCCTCTGCCGTGCCATCTGAATTCAACCATATTGTCTGCCATATCAATTACCTCCTAAATAAAAACTCCCTGCCCCGTAATGGGACAGAGAGGTAAATCTCCGCTATACCACCCAATACAAGTGCAGCATACAAACATATGCCTTCTCTGTTACGGGAGAACCCGTCAGAGCCTACTTTAAAAACAATTTCGGTCTGCAACTCAGGAGTGATTTTCGTATTCAGGCTTTCTTGTACCGGGCTCTCACTGTCCCCGGCTCGCTGTGACCGTTTGGCCACGGTACTTGTCTCGATCCACGCATTTTCAATATGGCCGGAGCGTTGACCCGCTCCGAAATTGATGGACTGATTATAGCCCCGCGCAGTTCATCCGTCAAGATTTCAGATGTCAAATTTTCCGCGCTTTTCCTACCAATTTTAT
>ERZ857745.673-NODE-673-length-48784-cov-68.061031_pt1 | contig 48784 bp, 55 predicted proteins | sample MGYA00519699_ERZ857745 | MGnify/ENA primary metagenome ERZ857745 (study PRJEB31778, sample SAMEA3449357) | human gut metagenome | biome: human gut; feature: human-associated habitat; material: faeces | place: United Kingdom | collected 2010/2012 ... | reverse complement strand
CACGAAAAGTACAATATAATATACTACTTGGTATGAAAATTCAAGAAGTAATGAAATTGCAGCGTAAGGCCTTGGGGATTACCCAGCAAGACCTCGCTGACATGTCTGAGATAGCCATTTCTACCATCAAGAAAATAGAGAGCGGTAAAGGAAACCCTTCTTTATCTACGGTTGAAAAAATCATGGATATCCTTGGCATGGAGGTTAAATATGAGATTCGTCAAACCGTTTAAATATTGTAGGATAAGAGAAAAGCTATCCTTTTTGGGACGGTAAGATGCAACATACCTATTTCAAATCGTCCAAGAAAGAATTCAAAGATTCAATCGTAAATCAGAATGAGAATCATGAAACTGACATATATCTTTCATAGTGGTTTTGCAGTGGAGACCCAATCCTGCGTATTGGTCTTCGATTTTTGGATGGATCCCGCCGATTGTATGCCGGTGATTCTGTCCAAGGGTAAGCCTGTGTATGTACTTGTAAGTCATTTCCATGAAGATCACTTCTCTAGGGAAATCTTTTCATGGCGCCAGTGCTACCCTCATACCTCTTTTACCTATATACTCTCCAAGGATATCTTCAGACATCACAGATGCCAAAAGGACGAAGCTGACGTCTTGATGGTAAAGGGAAAATCATGGTGCGACAAAAATATAAAGATAGTTGCAGCCGGTAGTAATGATAGCGGTGTGTCTTGGATAGTAGAAGTTGCAGGCAAGCGTATCTTTCATGCAGGCGATCTGAATAATTGGTACGCCAGGTTCTTGACTTCCGACTATAAGGGTGGAACCATCTGGAGCTTTGAGTTTGGCGAGATAGACCCTCAAAAAGACGAGAAGCAATATTTGGGTGAACTCAAGGACATCAGAAAAATGACTGATAGCTTTGATGTTGTGCTGTTTCCTGTAGATGGCCGCATAGGTAATGGCTATACCCGTGGTGCAAGACAGTTCATAGAGCAATTCCAGACAGGTCTGTTTGTCCCAATGCATTTTGTGGCAAGTGGTTTCAAAAGCGCCTGGCGTATGAAAGAGTTTACCGATGCTGTACAAATTCCGTTTTGGAAGATAGCACATGAGGGCGAATCGATAGATATATGATTCTTACTCCATGAAGGGTGGTAATCATTCCAGGACTAGCAAGGCAAGAGATACGACAAAATTATAAACATAGAATGACATAATTAACAATGAATCCAATTGATATAGCACTCCGTATAGCAACGTCAGCCCATGCCGGTCAACTTGATCGCGATGGCTATCCTGTTATCCTTCATCCACTCACAGTGGGCTTGATGGGCCATACAGACGAGGAAAAGTAATTTTCAGCAAAATATCAAAGAGGTAAATATAGGCTAGAATTTTCATGTCCAAAACTCTTCTTCGCCAGTGGGTTGCATCTTGCCCCCGCACTTTGGGCAAGTATGCATATCCCACCTGTGAATCCTGTCAGAACCACATCTTAGACATAACCTTCCTACAAGAGAATTAAAACTAGGTGCAGCATCACCAATTACTCCACCCACCACAAGAGGTACTATGTTTCTGCAGTCAGGACAAGACATGGCTTCGATATGCTGTCCCATGAAGCCACGTCCCTCATATACTTCGGTCTCGTACCCACAATCCTGGCATCTGAATATCTTCTTTTGTGACATAAATAATCTCCTTTCTTACCATTTTAACACCCAACTTGCATTGGATATCTTGCCAATCTATACCATCATCGACATGATAGAGATTGCAGGATAACCCATAATATAATGAAGGAAATAGGTTTGATGCTTCATTATATTATAGGTTAAGCTTAAACCTTTCTTTAAACATAGCCATCTCTCTAGCCGGGATTTGGAGCAGAGTAGCTAAACTTTCCCATTGACTAACTGCTGCTTGAACCTCTTGGATGATGATTTCAGCTTTCTCCCTCTTAATCATGTAGCTTTCAGATGAATCAAGCCTCTGTTAATGGGGGTATCTTGAGAGATGGAGACACATTGATATAATCACTTTCCATTTCCTTCTTAAACCTAAATCCACCCATTCTGGAGAAGTCATCGATACCCATGAGGTAATCGAACGAAGAAAGTGTTCTGACGGCTCTTTTTTCTTCAGCGGCCTGTATCTGTTCTCTTCTTTTGAGCAAGGTACGTCCCCACCTATCTGGCAAAGCATCAGAAAAACATCCGAAAATCAGCCACAAGATTGCAGAGTTCATCGAGGAAGTTAATCATCATGCTACCATTGCCTCTAGACTGGGAAGCTGCCCTTTCTCCGGCAATTCCCATGGCTTTCATGGCATGAAAAGATGCTTCCAGAGGATCGGAGTTCACAGCAAGGAATGCCCCAACGATACCAGTGGCAGTACATCCCATTGCAGTAACCTTGCTCATCATGGGATGTCCTTCATGAACATAAGCTATTCTTTCGCCATCCGTGATGAAGTCTATGGCTCCAGTTACAACTATGATACAGGAAAGTTGCTGAGCCAGTTTCTTAGCCTGTTTCTCAACCTCATAGGTTTTCTGGTGACTATCCACTCCCTGCATGCCTATCTGGTGAGAGTACAATGCCTGAATCTCACTGGCATTTCCCTTGATGACTGTAGGGTGACACCTGAGGATAATCTGTGATGCTATATCCATACGAAAGCGGGTGGCTCCTACTCCAACCACATCAAATACGATAGGAATTCTTTTTTTCATGGCAGCTTCCCCTGCCAGTATCATCGAGTGAGCAGTGGTGCTTTCCGGAACGCCCAGGTTGAGAGCCAAGGCATTGCTCTTGCTACTGATTTCCTCCACTTCTTCCTCGGCACGCGCCATGATTGGTGATGCTCCAATAGCCAATAGGCTGTTGGCAACAAAGTTCATAGCCACATAATTGGTTATGTTGTGTATGAGAGGCTGCTGCTCTTGTATCAATCGTAAATCTGTCTTCATTTGTTTCACTACATTGTTAATATATACTGTACCCATTGTCCCTGCACCATTGTTTGGCATGCTCAAATCCTTGGGCAGTGGCTCTGTGAATCCATTTGAGTCCCTTGCGCTTGTCCTGTTTAACGCCCGTACCGGTCATATAGAACCATCCGGTAGAGAACTGAGCCTGTGCATCACCTTGCTGACCTGCCATTTCATACCAAAAGGCAGCCCAACTGTCATCCTTCTCTACTCCATCTCCATTCCAATAGTTGGCACCTACATTCTTTTGGCTCTGAAGATGTCCCCTTTGAGCAGCTTTCAGCCACCATTGGTGAGCCTTTACGTGGTCTTCTTTAGTTCCCTGACCCAGGTAAAATGCATTGGCAGCGTTAACCTGTGATTGTACATCTCCTTTCTCTGCTGCAATCAGATACCAATGAAGAGCTCTTTCGAAGTCCTGTTCCACTCCATCTCCCTGGTAGTAGCATTCTGCCACATTGTAACATGCGTAAGTATCTCCCAGTTCAGCAGCCTTCATGTACCACTGAAATGCCATCACATGATCCTCCACAACACCGATGCCTTGCGCATAGCAGACACCCATGTTGTTCATTGCCATTAAATCTCCTTCAAGAGCTTGCTGACGATATTTGTTTGCCGTTTCACGTTCCTTTTTCATTTCTGTAATCTCAACTTGGGTGCAAAGGTACAACTTTAATTTTGAATTTCGACACCCTAAAGATACAAAAAGAAAAGGCAGCTGCAAGCATCTTCACAAACGCCTACAACTGCCATCTCTATAATATATATGGAAACTTCTTTCTACAATTCTCTCAAATTTTCATGAAACATCGCCTGTTAAGCGAAGTTCTTCATGTTGGATCTTGCACCATACTCAGCGCATGCTGCAACTACCAAAGCTAAAATCATTCCTAAAATCATCATAATCTTATCCTTTCTCTATATCAATCTGTTATCCTTATTTACATCTTCTTTACCTCATCTAATATCCATTAGAGAAGCTTCATTGGAAGCATCCTATGGATGCCTCTCAAAGCTTGCTTACTTGCCGAGGCTGATCTTCTTGTTTACATTTACAACCTCTGCAAAAAGAGCAGCTACAACTGCCAATGTCATTCCTAATATCATCATAATGTTACCCTTTCTTTACTTTAATTATTCGTTATTCAATCTTTTCGAGTGCAAAGATAATGCCTTTTTGTGTGCGCACACATTTTTTTGGAAAGAAAATGCAGAAAAGGGTATGATTTCTTGATTTCCGTCAAAAACTGTCATGCCAATTGGAGCAAAATGGCATACCAGTATGGATATATAAATATTAAAAATTTGGATAATACATATATAATTAGTAACTTTGCACTCATGAAGAATTTTGCAGCGATAGATTTTGAGACAGCCAACCAGCAACGAACCAGCGTTTGCTCCGTGGGCATTGTGATAGTAAGGGATGGTGAGATTGTGGATAGCTACTACAGTCTCATCAAGCCAGAGCCTGAGTATTATTCCTATTGGAATACAAGGGTACATGGACTAACCATGGAGGATACCATGAACGCCAGGGTATTTCCAGAGGTATGGGCTGAGATTCAGCCAAAGATTGAGGGATTGCCATTGGTGGCTCACAACTCTCCCTTTGACGAGGGATGCCTGAAGTCTGTGTTCCAAATGTATCAGATGGACTATCCCGATTATGAGTTCCATTGCACATGCCGAGCCTCCAGAAGAAAGTTGGGATCTCTCCTACCCAACCACCAACTACAAACTGTAGCTGCTTATTGCGGGTACGACCTAACCCAACACCATAATGCCCTAGCTGACGCAGAGGCCTGTGCTTGGATTGCCAGGGAACTACTATAACTCTTACAACTCATTTTAATGTTTTTTGTCACAAAAATGACAATAGCACTACAAGGGAGTTGCTTTCACGGGTTCATACCGTGAAGCACTCTTTTTGGATTGGTACATCTCTCATTATCCAATAAATAATGTGTATGAAGAAAATAATTTTTCTCGATTTTGACGGTGTACTAAATACCGAGTACAACCAGAACTTGCTTATGTATCATGGGAAATCCTGGAAAGACAAGTATGGAGCTTTCTTCGACCCGGAGACAGTGGCTGAACTAAAGAGAACAGAGCCATTAAGATTCTTAACGGATAAAGGATTGTTTTTCTACAAGTATAACCGTAATTTATGGAATTAAGATATGGACATAAAACATGTATTTGAAGACTCTCGCATAGTCATGCTGGAGAAAGACATTGCAAGAATAAACGAGTATTGCCGATACTCGGATGAAGAAAAGCTTGTGATGAAGCACTTGCTCAAAAAGCGTTGCAACGTACTATGGCAATTGAATGTGTATGACGATGAGACGAAGCAGCTCCTCATCGGTTTCAATGATGCACTTCGAAAGGCATGTACGCAGCTTTATCACCGGACGATGACAGTTTATCAAGAATACCTGCATCGTAAGGACATTTCTGGAGATTTTGAGGTGGAAGGAAAGATATTCCTTGGTTACGAATATCCTGCACATCACCCCATTCAGACAGAAACGGCAAAACAGGTGTGGGATACTCTCACATGTGGAGGTTTCAATACACTCTATGATGAGGGTTGCGCATGGCCGCTCCGATTCAGTAGAGAGCGGTCTTCTGAGCAAAGTATCAATGAGAAATTGGAGAATTGGTTGGGGATGGAAATTAAGAACGACAATTGGAATGAGGGACTGGATAGAGAATGGTCGAAAGATATGCATCTTATACAGCCCTTTCATAATCTATACGATCATTGCTACTTCTCATTATACGACCTCATATATGTCCGTGAGTTCAACCTGGAAGTACATGTGGAGTTTGATGATAAAGTAAAATATTAAACATCAAGCCAAACAAGCCGCTGGAACTCTACAATCTGCTAGAGGATCCGGAAGAGAAGCATAATCTCGCCAAGAAATATCCGGAAATGGTAATCGGTTTTGACAAGGTGATGACTAACAATTTTAAAATTATGGGAAGTATATTTTTGTTTATGTTCTTTGCATGGCGGTTGAAGGGTTTTGGCAAAGCCATTACCACACCGACAAGAAAAAGCCTCGTACCAGCTGGGATAGACTCAGCTATGAGCAGAAGGCATGGATTCATGCCCATGACAACGGAAGATAAGGTATCTACAAAATATTAGGAGTTTACATTCCATCAAGAATGACCTTACCGGCAACGAGAACGACAACAGGTAAAAATATAGCGCTTACGAACCTGTTCTTTCGTGGATGCATCCATTCTATCGACAAATCAAGGAGGATTCTTTCTTCAGGAATCCTCTTTTTGTATTTTCTATGCAGGAAAAAGTTAAAATTTGGCTACTCGCAAATAGATTGCGGAGTATTTTATTATCTTTGCAGCATGAATTAAAATGAATCGCTTATGCCAGTAAACAAGAAGGCCCTGATAAGGTACAAGACGATAGATAATTGCCTGAGAAACAAGTATCGCCGATGGACCATCGACAACCTGGTGGATGCTTGCTGTGATGCCCTCTTTGACATGGAAGGCATCTCAAAAGGCGTGTCTTTGAGAACCGTGCAGGCAGACCCCAACTATTCCATCTTCGACATGCCTCTGTCTGAAAACGACTATGAGATCATGAAGGAAGCCGTGGAAATGCTCAAGCAGCTGGAAGACTTTGACCACTTCTCGGAGATGGCAGACGTGGTGGGAAGACTGCAAGACAAGCTGTCTATCAGCAAAAGCAACAGAAAGCCTATCATCCACTTTGACTCGATGCCGAACCTCAAAGGCTTGGAACTCCTGAACCCTCTCTACAATTACATCGCCAACAAGCAGACGCTTAGAATCATGTATCAGTCATTCAACGCAAAGGAGGCAAGCGAATACATCCTCTACCCTTATCTGCTGAAGGAATACAGAAACAGATGGTTCCTTTTCGGCTCAGTGAAGAAAGACCTGGTCCTGTATAACTTGGCTCTTGACAGAATGGTATCCATTGAACCAATTGAAGAGCCATTCCGGGAAAATCCCAAGTTCAATAGCGAAAAGTTCTTTGACGATGTCATAGGTGTGAGCAAGAATATCGACAACAGACCACGCACCATCAAGTTCTGGGCATCCAGAGAACAGAGTAAGTATATCCAGACCAAACCCCTTCATCACAGCCAGCAGCTCATCCGAGAAAACAAGGACGGCAGCTGCATCTTCCAGATCTCCGTGGTCATCAACTTCGAGCTCTACTCCGTCCTCATGAGCTATGGCCCAGGAGTAAGAGTCATCTCTCCCCGACGAGGAGCAATACCACATCAAGATACTGTATGCCGTAGAATCCGGCAGCAGGGCATGGTGCTTCTCATCTCCTGACAGCGATTGGGATGTACGCTTCATCTATGTCCATGAACCAGAGTGGTACTTCCATATCGAAGAGCAAAAGGATACCATCGAGCAGATGTTCCCTGATGAAACAGACATGTCCGGCTGGGATCTGAAGAAAGCCATGCGCCTCTTCAAAAGCTCCAACCCTTCACTCTTTGAATGGCTCCACTCTCCTATCATCTACCAAATGGACGAAACGTTCATCAACGAGATCCGCCAAATGGAAAATCAATATTTCAACAAGGAGAAAGCCATGTTCCACTACAACCATATCTACAAGAAGCATAATGACAGATACATCAAGGACTATGGACTGCCATTGAAGAGATTCCTCTACTACCTCAGAGGTATCCTTGTATGTAAATGGTTATCTGACAAAGGCACCATCCCTCCTGTAAGATTCACAGAACTGGTGAATGCCACTGTAGAGGATACTGACATGGAAGCAAAAATCGCCCACCTGCTGGAACTCAAAAAGAAAAGCAACGAACACAACCTGGAACCCGTGGATGAAGAACTCTTCACCTGGGCAGAGAAATGGGCAATGTTCTACGATCAACAGGTAGAACACATCCACCCGGAGAAAAAGACAATGTCCGATGAGAAGCTCAACAGGCTAATGTACGATACGGTCAAGAGAATGGCCACTCAATACCACAATTCACCATCTCAACACCCTCCCAAAATATCAAAATAAATAAAAAATATAAACAAAACCACATAAGAAAAGGCTCAAGCCCACATCCCTGCAGGTAAACAGAAATGTGGTTTTGAGCCTTTCTGCTCACCTGAAATCTAAAGCCAAAAGTGGTAATTCTATCAATTTTTGTTCATAGAGAGTGCAATTATTCATGCTGGAAATCCTATATACAGGCCATTGAACCAAACTCATATATTGAACAAATCCCCGAATATTACCATATGTATTGTATTTACCAAGATTAAGTACCTGATGCTTCTGGAAATCTCAGCCAATGTGCAGGGTATCAAGAAGGCATTGATTGCTAAAGATTTCATAGATATGGATGGAGATACCGTATCTTTCAACGACCCGTTCTTCAAACTGTGGATCAGAAGAAACATTGAGCAGCTTTGATGGAATAAGAATATATAAGGCATTTTTTATAAGAAGGTGTGCCATAAGACCTTGGCACACCTTCTTTAAATGAACCGTCATTTTCCCAATTTCAAAATAATATTCTTAGCCTCCAGCATTTTAGATTTTAAAAAATCAGCTAATAAAGATGATTGGTTCTGATGCGGAACCATCGCACTTAACGTTTCACTACACCATAACCACCATTTTTCTTCATTTGGCCCCCACATCCATTTTGCTGCAACAAAAGAATAATCATCAGGGAAACAATTGGTATAACAAATGGAACTACAATCATCTGTCCATCCGATTTCATCCTTTATCGAGTCAGGAGTTTGAGCCCCTTTAAGAGCAATCAATCCATAGGCATGACCACGCTTTAGGGTATTATCACCACCAATATAAAAATAAATACTTTCATTTTGAGGTAATTTAAACAAGGCATAGCCTCCCCAGCCTTCATACAGATAAGTTCTCTTATCTCCCACAGGGACAATTTCATATCCCATATCCAAAGCCATTTTTTCTATTTCAGCCACAAATCCCAACCGAATTCTATTTTCTATAGACGTCTGATTATTAATGATCATCAAATACTCATCTACATGCTCAGGACTTGCCACTAACTCTGCAAGTTTATTGTCTTCTAACGTTCCCATACTTTGATTCGTTAATTGTTTGATTAAATTAATATATTGTCTAATTGTTTCCCTAACCAAAGGACGATCGAAAGATATCCTAGCACACTCCGCAAGCCATTTGGAAATTTCATTCTTGTAGGAGATACACTGGTAAGGACATCCTTGAGCAGAATCATCACTCGCCTCTTTCCCATCTAAAGTGAGATACAATAATCTGTAGCCATAAGGGTAGTTGTTTTTAGCGAAATTGGTATATTTCAGAAGTTGTGCTGGTTGATCCTGAGCATAAATCTTATTTTCGATAATGATGGCATGATTGCCATCCTCCATAATGATATCTATGCGTCCTCTTTCTGAATCTGTAGTAGTTCCAATGGAAAGTTCTACAGATACCTTGCCATCAACTATATAATTCTCAGGAAGCCCTAAGATAGCAAGAAACGCTTTCTGAAAGGCATTTCCAACTCCACTCATGCCATTGGGTCTGAGAAGTTCTGCTAAAAGAGCAGAATGCAGCCTTACTTCTTTGGACTCTAAGCCTAAAATATTAAACACATTGAACAATTCTCCATGGGAATATCGCTCTTTAGTTCGCTCATTTTGAGCTACCACTAATTTACCTATCTCGTTTAATAGCTTTTCTACATTGTTATTCATGACTCAATTATATTGAAAGAACATACAAAAAAAGAAATTTAAAAATAAAACGGGGCATGAAGCCCCGCACTGAGGTTAGAGTCTCAGAGCTCAAAAATGAACATAACGGTAGGAATCGAACCTACGATATGCGCTCTGAAGACCGCTCGGCTACCTGCTGCCATCATCGTAATTTTCATCTCTGCACAAAGGTATAACTATTTTCTGAATCACCAAACAAAAAACAGAAAAAAATCACTTATAGACGCAAAAAACATGGAAAACTATACAAAAAGACCCAAAATGCATCATAAGGAAGGCAAAAGTAATGTACCTACAGATAAGAACAAGATTACCCAACATTTCGTCACCAAAAACAAATTATTCTGCTGATTCATTTCCATCCCTATACGCCAGTATGACAAGCAGAAGTCTCTGCTCATCACCTGCCTGTATCTGCTGAAGAAACTCCACCTGGGCAGAATCCTTGAAAGACTGCACTATCGACATGAGCTGAGAAAGTTCTCTCATCAATAAAGGGTGCTTCACAGAAGATACAATCTGAAAAGACACCCTATCATATAATGCCCAATCTACAAGTGTATACTGCTGAAAGGCACGGCAGATTGCCTCTGCCCTACTCTCGCCGTCCATTTGAAAGGAATAGATACGGCGCTTGACCATTTGTCTGTTTCTGTTACAATTCATCATTTCTTTCTAAGTTTTTAATGCAAAGATAGAAGAAATGGGTGTAAAATCACTTCACACATCAAAAATAATTCAACTTGTGCAACATATTTTCCTACTTTTCCGTTATCTTTGTACCAAAATTATAAGAAACAAAATAAAACAAGATAATATGGCAATCAACCAATTAAACAAATATGTCTGGCTCGTGGAAACCATCCACCGGGCAAAGAAAAGGGGCGGCATCACCCTGAAGGAAATCCAAAGCAGATGGTCGGACTCTGACCTCAGTGAGGGAACGGAACTCTCCCGAAGAACCTTCATCAACAACATCCATAGCATCGAGGAACTGTTTGAGATAAATATCGAATGTGGCAGCGGATACCGCTACAACATCGAGTATGGCGACTGCTTCGAGGAAGGAAGTACCCGAAGTTGGATGCTCAATGCCTTCTCCCTCCATGCCATGGTTGGCAACAGCCGCAAGCTCAAGGAACGGGTCCTTCTGGAGGACATGCCTTCTGGCAGAAACTATCTGGAAGACATCATCAAGGCCATGCGTGACAACCATGTCATTTTCATCTCTTACTATAGTTACAATTCCGAGAAGTATTATGAGTTTGACATCCATCCTTATTTCGTGAAGGCTTTCAAGAAACGCTGGTATGTGGTTGCCTATAGTCCTGGCACGAACGATATCCGTTGTTATGCCCTTGACCGTATGGAAAATGTCATCATCTCAGACAAAGTTTTCAAGATGCCAAAGGATTTGGAACCGGCCGAATATTTCAAGGATTGCTTCGGAATCATCAATAACGAGGATTCCGAAGTTCAGAAGGTGGTGCTCAAGGTAGATGCCTTCCAGAGCAACTACATACGTAATCTTCCTCTCCATGAGTCTCAAAAGGAAATGAAGCGTACCGATGAATACTCCATCTTTGAGTATCACCTGAAACCAGAGTTTGATTTCGAACAGGAGATTTTCTCTAACATGGACACCATGGAAGTACTGGAACCACAATGGCTAAGGGAAGAGGTGAGTGAAAGGTTGAGAAACCTTGCTAAGAAATACAAGATCTGCCCTTCTTCTTAACTCCTCTCAACAAATGATTAAGGCGGTAAATACGTAATTTTGTATTTACCGCCATTTTCATTTCTGCCAAGGAAAATGATATTGATGCAAACTATTTTGAATCATAAGGAAATGACGATTCGTGCCTATCGCTTTCTGATCAAACTTACCTTTAGGAGTATTGAGCACTCCATCGAAATCCAAAAATATATACTTCTCCATAGGGGATATTTAATTTTAATTATACATTAGAATCCTATCTTTTTCTTGGCCCTAGTACCTTCCAACCTCTCGCTCTCGCAAAACTCGGTAAGAGACTTGACCATCTTCTCCGGGCTACCATGCAAAATGGTCTGAATGGTGTAATGACGGGCAATATTCTCAATCTCACCACCACTGAAATCATAGCGGGCAGCAAGGAAAGAAGCATCAGCATCCTCCAAAGAAGGTATCATCGCTTGCCAAATCTGTGAACGGCAAGCCAAATCAGGCTTCTCAAATTTCACTTTATAGAGGAAACGACGCTCAAAAGCCTTGTCCATGTTCTCTGCGAGGTTGGTTGTGGCGATGAGAATACCATCCAGCTGCTCTATCTCCTGAAGGATGATGTTCTGAATACTGTTCTCCATCTTCTCCACAGCTCTTTCCGCTCCCACCTGACGCTTGCCGATGATAGCATCAGCCTCATTGAATAACAGGATAGGAGCCTTGACAGATTGCTTCACCTTCTGCTTATAGTCATCGAAGATACCCTTGATGTTCTTTTCGCTCTCGCCAACCCACATGCTCTTAACCTCTGACACGTTCACCTGAATCAGGTCACGCCCTGTCTTCCTGGCTATCTGAAGAACAGTCTCCGTCTTGCCAGTACCAGGCGCGCCATAGAAAAGACAAGCAAAGCCACTCCTGAAATTGGTTTCCCTCAGACGATTTCTGATACTCTGGTAGTGCTCTTCCTCCAAGAGTGTTGCCAGCTCATCAATTTGCTTTCGTTCCTTACTGTTGTAGAACAGCTGCTTGGGTTTGATGTCCTCAAATGACAACATCCCTCCCTTCGCCCGGACACCACGCATGGAAGACAGGTTGAGTTCAGAGAAGAGCAGTTTCTTGGCATCGTCTGTAATCTTGAAGGACTCCCTGTCCACAAAGCCATCATCATTGGTATACTCGATAAACTTCTCCACTAAGAACAAATGGTCACCTTGGCTCAAGCCTCTCTTTGCCCATCTCCAGGCAGCCTCTCCCTCCTCGTAGAGAAATTCCAAGTCGTGATAGCGGATATCGTCATCACCATCTATTACAAAGAGTGTACAGAACAACAGAAAAAGAGAAAATTCTGTATCCTCCTCATCTATGTCAAATGAAGACATGGCCTTGACAAAAGCCAGGTTCTCATTCTTGCGAACCAATGCCCTGAGCTTCTTTTTCAATATTTGCCTGTCAAGTTTCCTGCGACGGCATTTTGTGAACAGTTCATTGAACTTGTCAAACAATTCCCTGGCTGTAAGCTCCTCCACATCAGAGGGTATATAACGTTGATTCTGCTGAAATGCCTCCATCACCTCCATGGGGATGCAGTAGTAAAGACCTTCATCCTTACTCCGGCAGACATATTCCTTGTCAACAAGTTCCTCTGTCTCCTTGGAATATCGAAGCAAGCTAAGGATTCTGCAATCCAGAAAATCCGTATAGTCAGAAAACTGGATGTGATTGTCATCACACCTGTCGGCAAACAATGCCATGATGGCACTGGCACGCTTGGAGATACACAACTTGTCAGAAACAAATCCAAGATATGGGTCTGCCTCCTGATAGAACTTCTCACCAAGTGAAGAACCCTTGGCCTTGTCTACGATAATCTCGAAGGCTTGGAGCAAGTCCATCTGCTCCATACCTTTCTTACATGATGTTTGCATAACCATAATAGCACTACATTAATACATATAATTTTCTCCATGAGGGAAAGACTTTTGAAGTCAGTTCCTCCCAATATGGTTCTCAAATAAGGTCTATTTCCCATCAGTCATCTTTTTTAAATGAAGAAATCATCCTCTTCTTCGTCCTCACCATTAGGAAACATAACACTTCTCTCATACTCAGGGTCATAAAAATTATACCCATTCTTCACCTGCCGGATTTTCTTCTGGATGGCACCAATCTTCTTCAGCTCAGAAAGCTGCAGATGATCCTGCCTGAACTCCGACATCTCCTCCAACTCTCTCTCAAAGGAATCTACCTCAGCCTGAAATTCATTAAATTCAGACTCAGATTCTTCGAAGAGGTCAGTATCAAGAGCCTCATTCAGACGTCTGTTCATTTCCTCCAATTTCATCTTTAATGCCGTATTCATCTGTCTGATATTTTAAAAGTAAAACAATTGACACTCATATACTTTGTGCCTGATTCTGTATTCTGGTGCAAAGTTACGGGGCAGCTATGAAAGTTCGTTTCACAGATTGAGAATATTTCCTCCAGAGCAACTATTTTTCTCACCATTCAGCTAATTTTGCAAAAAAATAGAAAGGAAAAAGCCCTATCCGCCATCAAAACCAGTTACCTCAACAGCTATAAGATTCCTAAGCCTGTCATCACGAATCGGCATAACATCTCAAAGGCAAAAGACCTTTGGGAAGCCATGATAATAAGGAGATCTTTATCAAGGAAGGACAACCCCCAATACCAGAGAATGTAAAAGATTGGGGAATAGAAGAAGAGGAAAAAACTGTTGTTGAAAAAGAGATTCAAAGAATTTCTTTGCATTTAGACAAAGTCTTTGATTTAAAGAATCAACAGGCAACTTCAAGGTTGGAATTGGAAAACCTCAAATTTGAATGGACTCACTTCAAGAGCAATCATAACATTTCAGAGAGAGTGTAAACTAAACTGTAAGGTCGTAGACAGCAAGGTGTTTTCTATCTTTGACTATCTCTATAGTCAATATACTGATATGCGCATTGCATTCTTGGAAAGCCATCCGAAAATCTCAGAGTATGCTTCTGAGAACATTGCGTATTCTCTGATCAAAAGTATACTTGAAAGTGACCGGAAGTATTCCTGTCTCCATGTATTATGCCATATCCCTTTGCGTTCAATCTTCAGGCAAACAGACTTAATGAGTGAAGAAGAAAGAATTTATGCAGGCAATTTCAATACCCATGTAGATTTCCTGATCATAAATCGGGCTACCAAGCAACCATTACTCGGTATAGAAATCGATGGTTATGCCTATCACCATAAAGGAACCGTACAAAGTAGTCGTGACGCCCTAAAGGACCACATCTTCAAATCATATCATCTCCAACTCTTAAGATTATCAACAAAGGGTGCAAATGAAGAAGAAAAAGTGAAGGAACGGCTGGATACGATTTGCTGACACAAATGCAGACACAAAAGTAAACACAAACATATGAATAAAAAAAGAATGAAATGAAAGTATTTGCACACTATATGGGAAATGAAAAAGATTGGAATCTTTCTGAGGATGGATTCCATGAAGAAGGCTTCAGAACAAGAACTGTGGTATGAAAATATCAGATACAGGTTCTACCCAGGACTCCAGGTAACCTTTGACAAGAAAACGGTCAAAATACGCTTTGCCTATAAAAAGAACAATGGCTTTTCCATAGCGGATTACAACAATCCTGATGAGAAAAAAGCAAGAAATCTGCAAGTTATCAGCAAATAACCACGAAATCAATCGTAAACTATAACTATTAACTGTAAACTATAAACTGCTATTCCCAGGCGGTCCATCCCGCACAACATGGCGAGGGCTTTGATGCCCCGCCAACCTTAGAGCGAAGCGGTTCCGAGCACCGGAGGGCGGTTACATCCCTAATCCCTATGGTAGGGATTTAGGGCTTGGGTATAGGGTAAGGACCCTCCCGCAGGGGAGGGACAGGTGGGGCAAATATAGCACTAAGGGCGGTTTCCCTCTTCTTCCCTAAGAGAAGAAGACCGAGATGAAAGGTGGAGCCTTCCTTAACGGTAAGGAAGGCTTCTGTCCCCTGTAAGGGGAACCGAAGGGGGCGTAAAGACTAATATCAAAAGAAATTAGTCATGACTATTAGGTTTTACCCTAAACATAGCCACAGTGTTTGAAAATTCTGCAACAATATCTAAAACATTCGGATTATCTTTTCGAATAATTAAAGCTGCAAAATTTTCAATTCCCTCCATATCTTCGATACTGACAGGCATCAAAATAAACTTATCTTTCATTTGATAAGAGGAAAACCAATATTCAAACAGACGGCTTCGCATATGCTGCTTACCATCCCCACTCTCACAAATATACAAGAGAGCTGCTTCGTTCATATTAAAGAAGTTCTCTATGATAAGCATCACCGTATCACGCATTTTCAAGTCTCGTGGAGAAGGTATTTTATTTACATTGATGATAGAAAAGACATATGATTCTGCATTTTCAATGATGTCATCAGCATCAAAGCCAATAGCAAGTACCACACCAAAATCACTTTTAAAGCGATAAGTTCGAGACGTTTCATGCCAATAAACCTCATAAGGAGCAGAAGCATTAATTATATCCAAAGGAAGTGGTTTCATTACCAAACATTTATATATTTAGGATATACCCCCGTTCGTTCCTTATATTCCTCACAAAGGCTCTTAGTAATTTCAGCTACACGAGCCTTTTTACGCTCTTTTGCCGCCATAAATCTTTTCATAGCAGCTTCACGTTTTTCCCAAAATTCTTTATCTAATGTATCCATAATAGTTCTCCTTTTAAATTCTTTAATTGCAATCTGCCGCAAAAATACGCTTTTTCCTCGAAACCACCAAGAAAATCAAAAGAAATCTGCAACTCATCAGCGAATTACTACAAAACCAGCACTTCAATAATCCTATCTACCTTTAGCAAGGCGGTCCCATCCCGCACAACCATGGCGAGGGCTTTGATGCAGCATCAGGTCTCCCCCCGCAACAGCCTGGCGGTCCCATCCCGCACAATCTGGCGAAGACCTTTGATGGTCCGCCAACCTTAGAGCGTAGCGGTTCCGAGCACCGAGTAGGGCGGTTTTCTCCCTCGCTCCTGAGGAGAGAGGGTCGGGGTGAGAGGTGGAGCCCTCTTTAAGGGTAAAGAGGGACGGGGTGATTTTCGAAAAAATCCTTTTATTTAAAGATTTTGCAAATGAGCGCAATGAAAGTTTGCTTTCAAATTGCCGAGTGCAGCTAATCTTATTTAAAGAGGAACGTGGCGATTCGAAAGTGCATACCCTCCAATCACCCCATAACATACCAACGGTATGAGAAAGGCAATCGCCATACTGCCAGTAGTATCCGCTATATACCCCATGATTACTGGAGCAACCGCTCCACCCACTATCGTCATGATAAGCAATGAAGAAGCAAGTTTGGTCTTTGTACCCGCATCCCTCAATGCCAGCGAGAAGATAGTGGAAACATGATGCTCTCTCCCAGATACAGGGCGAAAAACGCAATGAGAGATAAGGTTCCGCTACATACCACCACAATCAATGTGGCAACAAAGGTGAGGATGGCACAGACCAGCAGCACCAGCCTTGGCTGGATATAATTCATGATGACACCACCAGCCAGTCGGCCGATAAAGAACAGACCCATTCCGCCAAAGGCGAGATACAAACTGGCAGTCTGCTTCTCTATATGAATACCCTCCTCTGCATAGTTGATGAAGAAACTGTTCACACCCGTCTGGGCTGCCACATAAAGAAACAAGGTCAGCATACCGAAACCGAATGCCATCACTCGCATCGGCTTCTCCTCCACCTTCTCGTTCGTATCCGCCTCATGCGCTCTCCTTGGGTCCGGCAACTTGATTCTTGACATAACCAGTGCCACAGAAAGCACAAAGATACCCACCAGGGCATAAGGAATAGCAATGTTGACGCCAGAGAACAGCAGTTGTCCGCCAACCAGTGGTCCCACTATCCAACCTATGCCATTGAGCGATTGTGACAGGTTGATTCTACTCTCCGCCTTATCGGGATGTCCCAATACCGTGGTATAAGGATTGGCACTCGTCTCCAGACAGGTTAAGCCGCATCCTATCACGAATAAAGACAGTACGAAGAAGTAGAAGCTATTGATTTCGCTTCCCGGTATGAACATCAGAGCACCGATACCGAAGAGAACCAGTCCTGTTATCACACCCCTCCTGTAGCCCCACTTCTGGATAATCCATCCAGCAGGCAGAGCCATCAGGAAGTAGGCTCCATAAACAGCTGCCTGCGTAAGAGCCGACATTGCCTTGCTGATATGGAACGACTCCTGGAAATGCGGATTCAGCACCTCCAGGATGCCATGAGCAAAGCCCCACATGAAGAAGAGGCTGCTGATAATGAGGAAGGGCACCAGATAGTTATGCCCTTCGTATCTGAAGATGGATGGCTTCGTCATGATTCTCTGCAAATTTGAGACTGTCCTTTACTACCAGTGCCAGATAACCACCGCCGCCGGCTCCCGGCATCTTCCATGCCAGAACCTCCTCCATGTTGCTGTAGCGGTCAATCATCGGCTGCACACTCGCCTCCGGTTCTATCACACCATTGATAGACGGATTCACCATACCTGGGAACATGGCAATCTGGGCTTCGAAAGATGCCCTGTATGCTGCAGCAAAGGCATCGAGGTCATGCGCCAGAATCGCCTTCCAGCAGGCATCAGCTGCATCAGCCAGCGCCTTCACCTTCTCAGGCGTGATATCCTTACCTTCCACCACACTGCATCCCGGTCTTCTCGGTTCCATCGGAATCATCACCAGATGGTCTTCCAGGAAACGGAGAGTCATCTCATCCTGCGTACTCTCTATCTTCTCCGGCCAGAAGTTATTGTCATAATAATGACGCACCAGACCGGGAACACAGATACCGATAGAATCCTGGGCACCCGAGATGATACCATCGTGACGCTCCGGATTGTTCTCAAAGCAGAATACCAGTCGGGCGAGCATCTCCGGATCCATTTTCGGCAACTTCACCGGCCATATCTTCTGAATCACCTTACGGGTAGAGGTAGACAGACCGCAGCGGTCGCGCACCTCAAAGGTCGGTTCCAGCGAGATGGTAATCGCCCATCCCGGATGATACATGCTTACATAAGGCTGGTCAATCCAAGTACCAGCCAGATCCAGACGGGTAGGAATTCCTGCCTCCTGTGCCGTATTATCAGATACGTTCAATAACGCCTTCTTCAAGCCAGAAGAAGACCGCGCCTTCAAACCCGCATGAGGAGTGCGCTGGAGTTCGACATATTCGATGCCCCTTTCCTTACAGATTCTACGTTTCTCATCAGACCCACCTTCAGCGTTCACCACAAATACATCCGGTTTCACCTTATCAAGAGTTGGCAGGAAGTCGATCACTCCGCTTCCCTCATTGATATACGCATCCTTCACCGCCTTGATATTCTTGACCATGAATAGCCTTTCCTCTTGCGGGAACATAGGCTTGCGATGCTTATACTCCAGATAAGTAGCATCCGATCCGATACCCACATACAGGTCACCATACTGTGATGCCTGCTGGAAAAACTCCACATGACCAGAATGTAGCAGGTCATAGCAACCGCTTACAAAAACTTTTTTCTTCATTATGATTATCCTTGATAATCGAAGTGCAGATAGTCATCCTCATCTAGCTGATTGCCTATCTGCATCTCGATAAACATAAACAAAGTTATTTCAATTGATTATTTAATTAATTTATTTTTTATATTTTACCCTCCAGAAGAAGTGCCATAACCTAAACAAAGGCTCGCATAGAGCCTCAGCAGGAAAATACCTCATGAGCCTTATATCCCGATACACCCTTTGGAGATTATGCCCCAGCTTTGATCTCCCAAACCGATTCCGGGCATCATGCCTTCCAAAGTTCCCGGCTTCCAGCACCTCATTCAGCACAAACCTACCATACTTCTCATTCGGAGGAATAATAAGGCAAGAGGCAGGCATGCCGAACACCTCCTGCATGATATACATGATACCCCCGGCAAACTTCCACAATCCCAACTCCTTTAATTCCTCCTGCACCCTATCAATAGCAGTAGAAGAAGAGCGAGCAGCAGTTGCAGAAGAGTCAGTAGAAGCAGTTGCAGAAGTCATATCCCCAATAGCATCCCGGCGGTCCCATCCCGCACTATCTGGCGAGACCTTTGATGGTCCGCCATCCTTAGAGCGTAGCGGTTCCGAGCGACGAGAAGGAGCGGTTACATCCCCTGTCCCCTGAGGTTTCTGTCCCCCGGAAACGGGGGAACCGAAGGGGGTGTAAAGACCATTGAAGAGGGGCTTGGGGAAAAAGTGGAGCTCCCTTTGGAAAGGGAGACGGAGGGATTCGAAAAATTTTGATAGACTTTATAAAAGTCGCAAAGAACATAGTAGTAATCCAGAAGTTGCCTTAACCCAATCCCCTCATTCATCAGATGAGCATAAATATGAGTTAACTGGAAGATGAGATTGAATTCCGCTGTCGGAATCGCAATCTCACCTTGTTCCCCCAACATCACCCGATGCGAGAACTGCTCCTCCTTCACCCTTTCATAATATTTCTGAAGCTTTCTGTTATGCCAGAAGCACAGCAGAAAGCTAGGCCGATAATGCACTTCAACCTCCACACCCTTATACGATGGGAACTCGATGTGGTGATAGCACGCCTTTTCATGAGGCGAGATAGAGCGGACAAAGGAGATGACTCGTATGTCTTCCCCTTCCACCCAGATATCAATATCACCAGGAGTCCGGGAATAAGGATTCGGATACATCAATGCATTCCCCTGTCCTTTCAAAATACAGGTTCTGAATCCCTTCTTCCGGAACCACTCAGAAACCTGAATGGCAGCATCGTTCAACCGAACATTCGCCTTCTCCAACATTTGGCTTTCCGCCATCCATTGAAGCAGCAGTTCCTTCTTCATCCCTACATGTTCCGCAGGCAGTTTCTTGATACCATCAAAGAGAACACCCACCAGGCATTGCTTCTTGGCAATAGCATATAGCTCCTTCCAATCCGCTTCCTTCAAGGAATCAGGTATCTCCTTAGCAGAACCGACGATGAATCGCAGGAAATCAAAGAAAATCTTTTGTTGTTTCAACATAAAGTTGTACTTTTGCACGTATGAAGCAAGCCATACGCATCATATTATCCTACATAGCAGCTATCATCCTCCTTCCGATTTTGTTGTCTACATCATCCTTAAATAAGAGGTGAAGGAGCTGGAACCCGGAATTGCTTCCTTGATTGGGTTCTTCAACAACTTACCGAACAGGTAGAGGATTTTACTGACACACACCACCCATTCCGACTTCTGATACACATCATAAAACTCCTAGTCCTTATGAAGCTTAATTAGATGGTCAAGATTAGGAGTCACAAGAACACCCTCCTTCAGGTTCTCTAAGAGTTCCTGACGAGTAATGTTCTGAATATTTATATTTAATACTTTTACTGTTTCCATGTTTATTCTTCAAATTTTAATTTAAATCCACTTCTTACATCTTTGTCAAATTTTACAGTTACTTTATCACCATAATCTAAAGATAAATAATAAGGAGAATTTGCATCTATGCCATTAATCTTCATTTCGTTTATCGTTACAAACATATAATGTGGAATTCTCTTTGACCCTTTATAACAAATAACTTCGTTATTCATGTCAAGAAAGTATGTTCCTTTGTCTAATTCAGCAACATGCAAATTATCATAAAAGCGGCTCACTTTTATAGGATTACACTTTTTAAGCGTCCATTTAACCGCTAAAATATCATCATTGAAACACTCTGTTATTGATGAAGCAAAAGACTTCATAAAAGTTATATAATCCAAAATGACCTCTATACTTAAAAGATTACTGCCATCAGAACCACCATGAGCAATTTCATTTCTGTAAATAACCAAGTTGTTCAATTTTGAATACAGAGTATCCGCACTTGCATTTTTTATCGCATCTTCAGTCAAACCTTGGCTAATAAAATATCTTTTTAAATCAGGATAAAACTTCAATTCATTATCTATAGAACTAAAGCCTAATCGTCTTAAGCAATCAGATGTCTCTGCATAATTATAGTTACCTCCACTTTGAAAAAAAGCTTCTGGTATATAATCATTCTGTTTTTGGCTAAAACCTACATACATTGCATTTACCAAAGTTTCATTAGTAAGATGTCTAAATTTCGGACTGCTACCCGTTATCTTATGAAATAAGTCTATTATCGAATTTCTATATCTAAATCTAATAGTCGCATTTTTGGCATCATTCCCAGAATTTAGTTTTTTTAATTCAGTAAGATACTCCTTGATAACAGCTTCTATATATTGCTCCCAATAACCATAAAGACTAATAATATTAGCATTATAATCATAGATTTTCTCGTCAGTATCTTTCCTCAGAATAGAGACTGCATGATTTTTTATATTATCAGCTAAATTACTTGCAAGAATCTCATCACTAACAGAATCCAAGCCTTCTAGAATATGAAGATGATTAAGTAATTTATCAAGCTGTCCTATAAATATTTGAAGAGATCGATATATCATTGGATGAACTTATTAAACATTGCATCAAAAGCATCAATCCTTTTTGCAATATCTGATTTAGTACCCTTCCTTCCATTAAATAGCTCTGGCTGATTTTTCATAAGTTCTATTGTCGCTGCCATAACTTTATCTTTATTATTGTTAAAAGTATCTGCATAGTCTAACTTTTGGGAAAGTACTGTCATGACTGGATCATAAATCGTTTTTTTAGGATTACGAGTAAGATACCATTGTTGCTTTCCCGATACTTGCTTATACAAGCAAAAAGCTTGCTCCCCATAAATGTCATAAACAAGCTTTATTGTTTGCTCAAACACATGCTGATAATCATCCAAAACTGATTGAGGTAGTTTATTTGCCGAATCTGTAAATTTATCAAAAAACACTTTCAAACTTATACCTTCATATTCATCAAGATAACGCATAGCAAAAAACCTAACAACCATTTCTACATCAGCCATAGTTTTATACATAGTATTATTAGCAAGTTCCTCTGTTTCTTCTTCAGATATTGGAATGTCGAATATTTTACAAAAATATTCATTACGAGACAACGTGATTACCAAATCATTAAAATTACCTGAATGTAATGCATTTCTAGATTCTTGATATTCTAACTTTACGCCACCACTATTGATTCTCTCAAAAACTAATTGCTTCATCTCATCAGCCTTAGTTTTAGAGCTTGCTGTCTCTTTCAAAAGTATAAGCGAAGACAAATATCTACGATCAATACCACTTTTTATTTCTTGAGGAAGTTCACTATATTTTTTTCCATTTAGCTCTTTCCAATACTCAAGACCCTCTAAAGGAAACTTATCATCATAGAATTCCTTTATAGCCGTTAATCTTTGCAAACCATCCATAACCTCATATTTAGAGAACTCATATTCATACAAAAATATAGGTGGAATGGGTATATTCATTATAAATGATTCTATAAGCCTGGACTGCTTTGAACGATCCCATCTTCTCCTTCGCTGAAAATCTGGGCGCAGCAGATACTTACCAGAATTAAGCATAGTACAGATGGTATCCAATGGATACCGAGCCTGTTCGGTAACGATTCTGACTTCACCACTTATATACTTCTCATTAATTTCTTCATCGGAAACTATATGATTATTTATTTCTTCTGTTTTGAAGATTTCAATATTCTCATTCTCAAATTTTTTGATTTCCATTATATAGTGTTTTTAAAATTTCCAAAAAACATAAATCTCAGTCCCCCCCCAATGGCAGCTAAGCAGCTAACAGTGCTTCTTGACTACGATATAGCCAACCAAGCCATTAACTACCACCATACTTTCATCAGCAGCACGAACCAAATGAGGATTCCACCCCCAGACGGGTAGGTTTTCGAACCCAACTACTCTTTCACCATGTTCCAGAGGAACAAAGTATTACCGATGATATATCTTCTCCACATACGCTTAGGTTCCTTGATCAAGCGATAGAGCCATTCCAGACCATGCTCCTGCCACCAGATAGGGGCACGCTCCACGGTACCAGCGAAGAAGTCGAAGACGGCACCGATGGCACCTACGTGACAATGGATTTTCAACTCATTCCAATGAGAGTACGTCCACTTTTCCTGCTTAGGAGCCGTCATGCCAATCCAGAGCAGATCAGGGTTGGCAGCATTGATGGCATCAATGATAGCCTTGTTGCCCTCATCCGAGAACTCAGGCTTATACGGAGGCGAATAAGTCACCACCTTCAGGTGAGGATAATCCACGGCAGCACGTTTCACAATCAAATCGAGCACCGTAAACCATCCAAGCCTTTAAACTACCACCTTGCTCTCATCGGCAGCATGAACTATGAAGTTCTTGCATTCATATAGGCGGATGCCCTTGCCTACCTAGACACAGCCATCCTCATCTCGCATAACCAAGGAACGAAGGCAGCCCAGGTACATCCTGCCTTTCTGAATCCCCACCTACCCCAGGCGGTCCCATCCCGCACAACCATGGCGTAGACCTTTGATGGTCCGCTAACCTTATAGCGTAGCGGTTCCGAGCACCGGAGGGCGGTTACATCCCTAATCCCTATGGTAGGGATTTAGGGCTTGGGTATAGGGTAAGGACCCTCCCTCAAGGGTTTCTGTCCCCTACAAGGGGAACCGAAAGGGTCGTAAAGACTATTGAAGACAGGAGGGTCTATTTACAATACATCTCCTCATAATACTTCTGATACTCCCCAGAAGTAACATAATCCACTCCTGATTCTCGAGGTACCATTTTACAGTTTCTTCGATACCCTCCTCAAACTGGAGAGATGGCTCCCAACCGAGTACTTTCTGGAGCTTTCTAGAGTCAATGGCATAACGCATATCGTACCCCTTTCTGTCTGCTACGTAGGTAATGAGTTCCATATCTCCGCATCTCTTTCGCCTCATTGTCACCGATTACAACCTCGGCGAACTTTGGCTTGGTGTTTAATTGTTTCTTGCCTTGTACCATAATTTGAATAATTTAAAATCACGGTGCAAAGGTACGAAACTTTATCTAGGCGCACAATACGGCTTTCACTGATACGTACGACGGTAGAACACCGGTCCCTTGCTATCCAACTTAATCCAGATAGCCAAAATCAAGAGGAGCGGACTCAAAATGATGAGTCCGCATCCCGATGCAATGATATCAAATAATCTCTTCATAGAAACTTACTTCACGCATTCCTTGAAACATTCGATAACATATTCCAAGTCCTCATCCGTCATCTTGGTGTTCAGAGGCAGGGTAATCGCATTCTCAAACATGTGGAAAGCATTTGGGAAATCCTTGATGTCGAATCCCAACTTCTTGTAGGCAGTCATCATTGGCAGCGGCTTGTAATGTACATTGGTAGCCACACCACGCTCAGCCATCATCTCAATCACCTTGTTTGTCTCCTCACGGCTCTTAGCCAGGAGGCGAACGATATATAGATGACCAGAAGAAGTATGCTCCTCGTTATAGTGAGGCAAAACAGCCACATTCATATCCTTGAATGCCTCATTGTAACGTTCAATCATCTGACGACGACGCTCCAACATACCCTTGTAACGGTTCATCTGAACCAGACCAATAGCTGCCACCACGTCTGTCATATTGCATTTATACCAGGTACCGATGATATCATACTCCCAGGCACCCAGCTTCGTCTTAGCCAAGGCATCCTTGTTTTGACCATGCAAGCTCAGCAGTTGAGCCTTGCGATACAAGTTCTCGTTCCAGGTCTCCCCCTCAATTTCAGGTACACCGCTGAAGGTATTCTCAGGATTCTTATCCAAATCCTTCACTACCTTCTCATTACCGAAAGGAAGATTCCACGACAAGGCACCACCCTCAGCTGTGGTGAAGTTCTTGACAGCATGGAAACTGAATGAAGAGAAGTCAGCGATGCTACCCACCATCTTTCCATGACGTGAAGCACCGAAGGCATGGGCAGCATCACAGCAAACAGCGATACGACCAATCATCTTCTGAAGATCTGTCTTAGGAGTAAACATCTCCTTCTTACTTTCTACGATAGCGAAGATGCGGTCGTAATCGCAAGGGATACCACCGAGGTCTACAGGAATCACCGCCTTGGTTTTAGGAGTGATAGCCTTCTCCAAAGCCTCATAATCCATCTCAAGACAATCCTTCTGTACATCTACGAAGACGATGGTTGCACCCACGTGGTTAACAACTGATGCACTTGCCGTATAAGTATAAGCAGGAACGATTACCTCATCCCCCTCACCTATGCCAAGCAATCTCAGCGCCATTTCTGCACAGGCTGTCTGCGAGTTCAGGCATACTGCCTTCTCCGCGCCAACAAACTCAGCCACTTCCTTTTCCAATTTCTTAGTACGTGGTCCAGTTGTAATCCAACCAGACAAAATAGCATCACGCACCTCACTAGCCTCTGCCTCCGTCATATCAGGTGGAGAGAAAGGCACATTTCTTCTTTTCAAATCTGTACTCATATTATTTCAAATATAAATTCATTAACTAATTCTTCAAAGGCCCGGTTTCAATAAATGACTCCAAACCTGAGTCAATAAAGATTGCCATAGGCTTTCCTTAAAAACCATATTATGCTTCCATCGGTTCTTCCACCAACGCTTAAAGCGGAAAGCAACCTCTGCCATCATATTATCATGAGATTCTTTTTCAACTTCAGGAGAAAGAATATCATTCATACTTCTTTCAATAACAGCCAGTTCTACTGGGATATCAGGAAAGAGAGATTTGTCAAATCCAAGATATTTTACACAAATAGCATTTAACACAGCCAGATACTTCATCATTCCTACCTGCTCCAATTTTTTAAGCAACCAATCCCAATCTACAGGATTAGCTTTCACGAAGAAAGCCCAATCCAGAACGATGCGCAGATTGATATCAACGGATGCGAAATGCTCCGCACTATGTCTAAGCAGATAAAGAGAATTGAAGCGGACAGAAGGAAAGACCACATTGGCGATATCCGAATCCATGGTATCAGTAAGCTCTTGAAGTAATATATATTCAATAGCAGCCGTAGAACGATGGGCATGCACATTCAAGAAACTATAATGATTCTCAACCATTGAATTCTCGATAGTAAACACAGAATGTTTATGATGAGAATTATCTATTCTGATTCCAAAATGTTTCCGGATTATATCGTCAGCATACGCCTGTTTTCCAAAAAGATAGATATCGATATCGCCAACTGGTCGGTGATGAGATTGCGGCCAATAGAGCGACAATCCGTATCCTTTCAGCAAAAGCATCTTGATATCATATTTCTGATAAAAAGATGCCAGATAAACTATTGAAGATTTATTGTTCTCATAAAGCCTTTCCATAGCAACCACTCTTCCCAACCAAGACATCAAGATAGCTTTGGATGGTCGAAGATTCTTTGGAACATACTCCAATGCGTCAAAGACAAGCCCCCCAACTCCTTGTTTGAAGGACTTATCCATAACTTCTTTCCAGTCTATCGCATCGGGAAACTTTATTGTTTTTCCCGATACTAGCAGCTGTATCAAATTCAAGAGTGCAAAATCATTATTTTCCACTACAAACCTCTTTTATAACATCCACATATTTCTGGGTTCCAACTTCACGAGTCAAGTTATCCATCACAAACTGGCGTCCGTTTGTTCCGTATTTTTTGCAGAGTTCACGATTCTCATAAAGTTTGATGATAGATTGCTTGAATGCCTCCTTATCACCAGCCTTGGTAAAGATACCACACTCGTTGCCAGCCAGGATATCCTTCAACTCATTCTCATCAAAGTTGGCAAGCACAGGACGGGAAGCAGACATGATACTCCATGTCTTTGAAGGAACAGAATTTGCCCCAACACCAGGTTTAGAGATAACAAGACCAGCATCACCCAAGGAGAACACATAACTTATATCCTCGTATGGTTGGAATGGAATCATCGTTACATTGGTGAGATTATCACGCTTTACGATTTCTTCCACCTGTGCCTTATATGCCCCCTCACCCACAAGCACCAATCCTATATCAGGATGCGTTGTCTTCAATTCTTTCATCACTTCAAGCAGCATGTCCATGTTCTGTGTAAGACCAATATTACCGCTATACTCGATATAGAACTTAGAGCGATCAAGCTGATACTTATCAAAAAGCTTGTTCTTGTCACGAGGAATATCAACTACGGCATTCTGATCCACCCAATTATAGACAACTACAATCTTATCCTCAGGCACACCCTTAGCCATGATATTCTTCTTGAAATCCTCAGAGATAACAATGATTTTATCAGCATATTTATAGGTGATTTTCTCTACTACACGCCCTATTTTCCAAATGAAGCTACCTTTCTTTGCTAACCCAGTACCAACTAAAGAATCAGGAAATATATCTTGTGCATTATAAACTGTAGGCTTGTTTCTAAACCACTTTATCAAAGGCATTTTCAAACCTTGAATCGGTGGAGTACTATCTACAAATGCGACATCATATTCCTTCGACATACAAAAATGCGACAGTAAAAATTCTCCCAAGAAATAACGCAAAGCTCTTAACACAGGGTTCTTTCCCTCTCCATAAAGATGAAATCTATGGATACGCAAAAGCCCGTTTTCCAATCGTTCCTCCCTTTCCCATTGTGCTCCAGCAGGTACACTTCTGGTAGGGGTTGGTGTATATAAATCTACTTCTAATCCATTTTCAGCACACGCATGTACTATATTGTCTGTAATATATAGACTGGCAGCCGTCTCAGGCAAATAATATGAACAAGGAAATATTACTTTCATTTTATACAGTTTTAAATTCAACCTTATCAGTTATTTCTTCTGCAAATTTGATAGCTTTCTCTGGAGTATCTTCTGTCACTATCACGTGTCCGGAACGACTAAGGCTTGAAGTTACTTCAGGAATCATATCACCTTCCTTATGATAGATTTCCCAAAGATATACACGAGAATCGTTGAGAATCTCTGTATTTGTTATACTTACCAGTTTTCCTGGTTTTGGGCAGAAATATCGAATACAGACCCCTTTCGGTTCTTCCTTTACACTCAAATCTGGCTTTACGCCAAGAGCAACGTTGATAGCTGCTGCCACCATATCAATACCAGTACTGAGATGCGTTAGCTCTGTTGAAATAAAATCGCCCCCTAGTCGGGCTCCTATTTCCATTAAGTAAGCTTTACCATCCATTAATTTAGCTTCAGCATGGCAAGCACAATTATTCACCCCCAAAGCTTTTACACCAGCAACAGCCGCCGCTTTCAGGGTTTCTACATCCTCATTTGAATAACAAGAAGGCTGATTATGACCTAACTCTACAAAATGAGGAGCACCTGTTGTTTTTTTATCTGTAACAGTAAGTACATTAACTTCACCATTCCAAACAATAATCTCTACAGAAAACTCTGGACCTTCAATAAACTGCTCTATTAAAACAGACTTATCACGACTTTCGTTAAGAGCAACATTGTATGCCTCAACAAAATCATCCTTATCCATATTACGAGTAACCTTAGCAATACCTCTAGAACCAGAATTACGAGAAGGTTTCAGTATACCATCAGAGGCGAAATCATTCAATAAATGATACCAAGCATCCTCTGCATTTGCAGTCAAGATACTTATAGGTGATGGTGCATTTCCTTTTTCAAATGCTTCTCGCATCAAATGCTTATTAGTAGCCCTGATTGCTTGCTCGCGCGTGATACCCGATAGTCCTAACTCATCATTAAGCCTACCCATTACATTCATACTAACCTCAGAGCAAGGATGTATTACACCATCTATCTGTTCTTCACGAGCCACTTTCAATACATCCTCTTCAGAAGTAATATTTACCACAACAGCTTTATCGGCATATTTTAATCCAACAGCATTAGGATCACCATCAGCCGCGATTACATATACTCCCATCTCTTTGGCCTTCTTTATTACAGGCACCTGAAGAATACCCGCTGCCAATACCAATAATTTCTTTTGTATCATATTAATGATTTACATTTTCTCTAAACAGAACTGTCTTGATGGTCTTAAACATAATCTTTATATCCATCCCAAAAGACAAATGTTCTGCATAGTAATTGTCATTTTTCATTTTCTCCGCTCCATCAATACTGTTACGGAAATAAGCCTGATTATAACCAGTTATACCTGGTTTTATAGTCAAAACCGCAGGGAATTTTTCCTCATACACATGAAGAAAGTCCGGCGTATCAGGACGAGGCCCTATAAAACTCATTGTTCCATTTAGTACATTTAGGAATTGGGGAATCTCATCTATGCTAGTCTTACGCATAAAACGACCAACCTTTGTCACACGAGGATCGTCATCACCATTATAGGTGTCTCCATTCTCTAATCGTATATCAGGGGCATTTACTTTCATTGAACGAAACTTATACATTCTAAAGAAAGACCCACCCCTTCCTATTCTTTTAGCTTTATAAAATACAGGTCCTTTATCGGAAATATAAATTATAGGGCCAAATATACATAGAAAAATAAGTACAAAAGGCAAAGCCAATATACCAATTAAAATGTCAATTAGTCTTTTTCCTAAAGCATTATACATATCTAATATCTTAATAGTTACAAAACAATTAACTTATCCTCCTTCAATATTTAAATAATGATGAATTGGTAAAGTATATTTATTTGTCAATATATACAAAATCCGGTTTGTTACATTTACCTATTACCCATTGATAAAGTTGATAAGTCTTTTTGGCTACATTTTCTGAAGAAAATCTATTAATTATACATTGGCGAGAAAGTTTGCCCAATATATGCCTCTCGTTGTCAGAAAGAGACATGCTCTCAATCAGTACTTTTACCAAATTTTCAACACTCAAATCAATCCACCAACCACATTTATCTTCAACAAGACAACTCCATGGAGCATTTTTTGTAGTAATTACAGGACATTCACACATCATTGCCTCTGCTACGACATTACCAAAGTTCTCATTAAGCGTAGGCAGAATAAAAAGATTAGAATTTTGATACTTAAGCATTTTCGCTTTTCCCGTAATAGGACCAATAAACTTTACAGACTCTTGGATAGATAATTTTTTAATCTTTTCATTTAGAGTAAATACATAATTTTCAGGATCGCTATTACCAGCAATATGAAGTTCCCAGTTTGAGCGTAAATGAATTGGTAATTTACTCCACGCTTCTAATAGAAATTCTATTCCTTTTATAGGATTTATTCGAGACAAAAACAATAGTACCTTTTTATCACCATGCCTATGTATGATTTCCTTCGGGAAAGCCTCAACTTCTATGCCATTAGGAATTATTGCTACAGGAGTCTTTATTCCAAATTTTCTAACCCCTTCTAACTCTTGTTCAGACGTAGCAATAATACACGAAGCTTTTGAAACGACTTCTTTTGCATATATCTTCCAAACAAGAGTTTTCTTTATTTTCTTCAACTTATTATAATTCATTCTCGCAGTTTCCATATCACCACGCGGATTTATCACATAGGGGATATTATGTTTTCTAGCAAAAGAAGCGGCATAATGTTCTTCAGGCATCCAAACTCCATGAATATGTATAATATCAGGATAATCTTCACATTTCTTTAAATACTTAAATAAAGGAACTGCAAACGAATGCTCCAAAGAAGACTTAGGATCTGGGAGATTAATCATTTCAACTCCTTCATCAATGAGTTTTCCTTCCCAAGGTTTACTAGATTCAGATACTACAAAACTCATTTGACAACCAAGTCTTTGCGTACCTATACACTGTATGGGAATACTATACGTTGGACCTCCATATTTAGGGTCAAGCGTTCCATATAATAAGAAATGACGTATTTTCATATGTTACTTAATCCAATTAATTTGTTTTTTAATTACTTTATTTATCCCTGCTATCATTAAATTTGGTTCATTAAACTTCTTAGAAGTTATAGAACCTGCACCTATTATAGAATCATCCATAACTGATGTTCCCTTCAAAATCATTGAATTCATACAAATCCAAACGTGATTACCTATAATTATTGATGATTCATGCTTACAATTATTTGAGTGTGATAAATCCAACAATTCATGTCCATCTCCATCAAGAATAGAAATATTCCATGAAAGCAGACAATTATCTCCAAAAACAACTTTGTTACCGGCATTGATTATACAATTTGTATTAGAAGAAAAATTATTTCCAAAATACATAGTAGCTCTACTACCACATATTAATTTAGAACCACGCGCAAATGAGGCCTTCCCTGTAAAATACAAATCACCAGAAATACTTAAATAATTTGCCCCCCCCATACCAAAGCTACCAGTAAATCCGTACTTTATACTTAAAGGTCGTGGCGAGCCAGCAATAATTATATGTCCTGATAAAGAATCTAATTCTGTATTGTAATGGACAAGCATAGGGAATTTGATAGCCTGTTTAACCGAAAGCAATTTAAAATTTACATAAATTGATTTCGGAACACTAAACAACACTGCTAATAATAAACCAAGTCTCATATTTCAAATTCAAAAAGTATTTTTGATTTCTAGACCATTAAGAAAATAATTTTCATCAGAGTAGTTTTGCTTGTATAAATTATCACCTAATTTCATGCCTTTATAATAAGACATATTCTTAGTTCTTATACCCAAAACATACATTTTTAACTCAAAGAGATAATATATAAAAGACCAGAGATGAGTTTTACCTCTACAATTTTCATGATATTCCAATGAACGATTTCTTCCCATTAATATTTCTCTCCAAGAATCCACATTTCCAGTTTTATCATGATGATGAAGAATATAATTAGAATTACTTTGATACCAAAGGATGTCAAATCCTGCCCATAAAGTCTTTTTTGCGAAAGTAGATTCTTCGCAATACATAAAATAATACTCAGGGAAGCCTCCTACATCGATAAATCTTTGGCAATCAACTAGTAAAGCAGAACCATGAGCTTCGCTTACCTTTTCTATATTTCCAGACAAGCGTTCAACTCGGGGAAGTATGTTAACACTTCTCAATAGCTTATTATAATTATAATCATTGCTATGCTTTAGCAAGCCTTTCTTAGTCACATCAAAAATAGTAGGAGAAACAATAGCACAACTATCAAACTTCAGAATTACATTTATCAAATTTGATAAACAGTTATTTCCTATAAGTTCCGTATCACTATTTAGAAGAAAAGCATACTTTATACCATTTTTTAAACAATGCATAACCCCAAAATTATTTCCTCCTGCAAATCCCAGATTCTTACCAGTTTGAAGATAAGACAATTTATTGCCATATTTCTGTTTTAGTTGCTTGAAACTTTCATCTGTTGATGCATTATCTATCAACAATATCTGAAATCCTATATTCTGCTGCCTTAAACAACTATCAATACAAACACACGATTTCTCGTAAGTGTTATAATTTAAAATATTAATTGATACTATATAATTCATAACTAAATACGTTTTGTTTCTTCTTTTCTAAAGAATATATACCACCAAATATATGTTCCATATATCTGAGTTTGAAAAAATGGCCCCAATTGAATTGTTGAAAACGTAGACAAACAGAACAATGCTACTAAAGTTGCATATCTTGGATCAAGGGTTAATTGAAATTTTCTTTTAGCTAAACCATTTATGTAGCCACACCAAAAACAAACAAAGATTGTTCCAACCCACGAAAAATCAGAAATTAATGAACCTAAAACAGTATTCCATCCACCTGAAAATGATTCTCCATTAATTGCAAATAAGCGCTTATATTGAGAGAATACTAAATTATAGTCTACCCCCAAAAAATCAGGTAATCTTCGTGATATTATGTTAAGTTCGTAACATCCACAAAGAAAAGGACCATTATACTCTCTAAGCGTCAAATCAAGGAAAGGAATTTGGTGTGAAAAATATGATGCAATATTATAATATAAGAACATAAAAGGCCCCCAACTTGATGCTTCATCGATAGCAGATATGGAAATATTACGCTCAGAAAGCAGAACGTTTATTTCGTTATCAGTAAATCTAGATGAAGAAATGTCAACCAATAAAAAGCCCAAGAATAAGACACAGCAAATTGATAGGAATACTATAAAAATCTTTTTAAAGATATATACATCATGCTTTTGTGAACCTAATTTATTTAATTTTACATTATAACCATATAAACACAGAATACCTATAATCGCAAAAAGTATAGACTCTCGACCAGCATTAATCATACAAGGGATAGTATATCCAAATATTAATAATACACCCGATATGGAAAACATTCCTTTGTTTTTAATTTTTAGCGCATTTAAATACAACCCCAGTACTAGCAAAATTGGCATAAATAAAGAGCTAAAACTACCTAATAAAGAAATATTTGAATTTCCTTTTCCAGAAGCGATACCATTTAATCGAATATAATCAAAAGAAAAGAGAAACATTCCTAGGAGTCCTAGAAGGGCATAACTTTTTAAAGGAATTCTTGATAATGATTTATTAAATATGTTAATCTTTACCTTTTTGCTTTTAATCATTCCAAAATAAAAAAATAAGCCACAAGTGAAAAGGAACAACCAAACATATGGACTATGCCCATACTTGTAAATAATTCCAGATGTAAAAAAAACGCCAATTATCAATACCCAGAAGGTAAAAAGCCAAAAATTTACATTGCAGAATGCTACATAACCAGTTTTCTTTGCAACTATTGCAAAGCATATAAAGTAAATTAACAAAAACAAACTCATAACATTTTTTTAGGCATGATACTTCGGGTTATATCCAAATTTATTATTTTTAAGATCTTTGAGTGCATCTTTATATAAATTATAAGCATAAGAATATGATGATTTTTTACTAAAAAAGGAATATATCAAATTCTTATATTGGGCTAATCTTATATTAAGACTAAACAATATAAATTGAATATGCGTTCCATAAAGTCTAATAACATCACCACTATTACGAGTACCATAATAACCTCTCCAATTAACACAAGAAGTACCTATGCTTTTCTTTGTTTTGTGATTAATAAATGTACTATTCACATTAATAATTGTACTTTCTTTTCTTATACGAAGAGAATACTCGGAATCATCATACCAAATAAAATACTCAGCTTTCGGATAACCAATCTTCTCTATTAATGACTTATGAAATAAAAGCCCACAGAATGAAGATAAATCATACTCAAACATAGTATTTTGATACTTTTGTATATCAACAGGCATAATTTGAAATGTAAGTCCTCTTTTTAGAACCTTTCTATGGGTTACATCAATAACTCCATCAGTTTTAACACTTCCCGAAAAAGCCTTACTATCTGAATAAATCTCAGTGGCATTTCTAATTGCCTCCAAATAATTTGATTCTAGCATAGCATCATCGTCAATCAATAGAATCCAATCGGTATCAAGCTTTTTATATACGTATTCTATACCGTCTTTAAAGCCTTTAGCTCCTCCTCCATTTTCTGATTCAAAAATGATATGATACTTGTGAATATATTCTTTTAAGAATTCTGAAGTTCCATCAGTGCATTTGTTATCTACTACAACAACATTATCAAACTTAACAGTTTGATTTTCTACACATTGCAAGCACTCTTTCAACAACTCTAATCGGTTGTATGTAACTATAACAACTGTTGCTTTCATATTAACGTAAATTTAACTCCATTTTTAATGCCATTTCTTTCAATTTTAAACAACGCTTTTGAATTTTGTCACGAAGGCTCTTGCCTGCTGCAATAGATTCATAAGTCTTTTCGACCATTTCCTTTATTTCTGAATCAGAAGGAAGCACATAATATTCATGAACAAATTCATATTCCAAAAGTTCTTGCAAACTCTTTGTCTTATGCGAATTAGAAGACATAAAAATACAAGGAGTTCCACCTTGAGAGGCAAGTATTGCCGGATGATATCTACCAGATACATAAGCATCGGCGTGGGCTAAAATTTTAGCAGCAGCCAATATTGGAGTATCAATAGAAATCAAACCTGTATTGGTTTTTCGAGAAACTTCTCTTAGGAAACTATCACCCTCGCACACTTCCACTAAGAAGACAGACTGTTCCAATCTATTTTTTAAACTATTTACAAGATGAGAATAAATATCTATAGCTTTATTAATATCATTTGTGGCCTTTCCTATAGAAGAAGAACCTGAAACACATATATATGGTTTAGTAAAATCAAAATCTTTAAATGATTTGTTGTCAGCTCCAGACATACCCATTACATAACGTCCATTAGAAATGGTAAAATCATCATTTATATAATCATACCAGGTAAAAAGTGCATCAGGATAAAACTTAATATTTGCATTTGGAAAGTTCTCATGTGCAAACTTCTCTGAATATGCTTCTCTAACACCAACAATATTTGCATTTTCAAATATTGGCTTAACAAGCGATACTACTTCCTGATTTCTTTCGGTAAACGGATCATCAGAAAGCATTCCATTCATGTAAAAGACCTTTTTCCCTAATTTCATAGCCCAATGCATCAGCATTGCTTCATTGATACTTTCACGCCATGCAGGTACTCTAAAAATAAATGATCCTTCTCCATTTACAACCAAAGCATCAAAATCATACTGTCTAAGATCAAATTCTTTAAGATGTTGATTAGCAGGAAGACACTTAATAAAATTATCAATACAAGCATCCAAATCATATTCCAGATAATCAAAATTGCTAAAAATATACTGACGTCCTTTTCTTATCATTCTAAATAGCATATAAAAGGCTGGCTTAAAATATCTCCACGAAGAAAGCTTACCAACCCATTTATATAACCAAGAAGGAAGATACTTATAATAAAACAATTCACCAGTATCATTATTAGTAAAACGACCTGTAACTGTACCTACAATTTTATTGTTTTTCTCAATGATTTGTGCTAAAGCTGTACTTGTTGCTCGACAACCAAAATTACCTCTATTTCGGTTATCTCCTACATAAACTATATTCATAATTTTAAAATTTTATTGTTAAAACTGATTCTATAACAGGGGCCATATCAAAATATTTATATTGCCCTAATCTTCCACCAAATATAACTCCTTCTTCCTTTTCTGCCAACATACGATATGCTTCAGCTAAAGTATTATTACATTTATCGTTTACTGGATAATATGGTTCCATACCATCCTTCCACTCTGTAGAAAACTCTTTAGAGATAACAGTCTTTGGACAATTATAAATCTCTTGACCAAACATCTCAAAATGTTTGTGTTCAATGATACGGGTAAAAGGAATTTCACACTCAGTATAATTCACGACAGCATTACCTTGATAATTAGGCTTATCAATTATTTCTGTCTCAAAACGTACTGTACGATAGTTCAGCTTACCAAACTTGTAATTAAAAAATTCATCTATTTTACCTGTAAACACTATCTTGTCTGCTATATTTTCCCAATAAGAACGATTTTCAAAGAAATCAACATTCGTCTTAGTCTCAACACCTTCAAGTAAACCATCTATCAATTTATTATATCCTCCAATAGGGATACCTTGATATTTATCATTGAAGTAATTGTTGTCAAAAACAAAACGAACAGGAAGGCGTTTGATAATGAAAGCAGGAAGATCCTCACACCTTCTGCCCCACTGCTTCTCAGTATATCCCTTGATAAGTTGCTCATAGATATCTTTTCCTATTAAAATCTGAGCTTGCTCCTCAAGATTACGAGGTTCTATAACGCCATCTGCCTGCATTCGCGCAAGCGCCTCCGCCTTTTGCTCATCAATCTTAGTCTGAGCTTCTTCAGGAGTGACAACACCCCACATCTGATAAAATGTATTCATATTAAAAGGCAGATTATAGAGTTTGCCTTTGTAATTAGCTACAGGTGAATTGGTATAACGATTAAACTCAACGATTGAGTTCACAAAATCCCATACCTTCTTATTAGATGTATGGAAAATATGTGCGCCATACTTATGCACATTAATACCTTCAATTTTATCACAATAAATATTGCCTCCAAGATGAGAACGCTTCTCTATTACAAGAACTTTCTTCCCCGCTTTTTTTGCCCTATAAGCAAAAGTTGCTCCAAATAGACCAGAACCAACAATTAGATAATCTATTTTTTCCATTTTATTATTTTTTTTATTTTTGGAACAAAAAACTTTTTTTCATCAACGTTTAAACTAAATTTAACAAATAAGGGTATATATATTATTGAAAATAAAATACCTGACAGAAGAAAATCACACCAAGTATTTATATTATAATATATAGTAGTAATAAATGTCAAACAGCCAATTATAATTGGTATTATTGACATTTTTAAGATTTCCTTCCAAAATCGAAGAATATTAATTTGCTGCTTTAACGAATAATAAATATTCATCACAATAATCTGACCAACTATAAGAGCTCCAGACACAGCAATTGCACAACCTATACCTCCCCATTTTTTAGAAAGAAATATCTGAAAAAATAAACTTATAAAAGCAATAATAATATAAAGTATTGATCGAAATTCCATTTGGTTTCTTGCTTGAAGTATAGTAATACCTAAATTCTGTATTAATGGTATCGTTAATGGGACAAAAAACAAAATAGAAATCAGATACGCATCATAATATTCTGAACCAGCCCACAAAACGATAAACTGTCGTCCAAAACACAAAAAAGCAGTCAATATATATGCTAAAATAGCAAATTGCACCCGTCCTGTCTTTATAAATAAATTAGAAATTTCAACTTCATTATTATTAGTTACTACCATGCTTGTAACCTTTGGAAGAAATAAAGATGAAATTGCATTGGAAAATTGCATATACATGTTTAACAATTGAATTGCTACAGCATAAATAGCAACAGCTGTTGTACCTACAACAGCTCCTAAAACAAATTGACCAGTTCCCCAATAGATTCTATCCATTAATATAAAAAGAAAAATCCAAAAAGAATACACAGAAACTTCCTTTAAAAAAGACCAATTAAACTTCCCAAAAATCATCTTTATCGAAAGTTTGTATTTGCAATATACATAATTCAAAATAAGCGTTAGTACATTAAAAATAGTCTGTAAAACAACCATAGCTAAAGCTTTATAACCCATACTTAACAAGACTATCATAACACATGTATTCAATATGATCCTTAAAATATTTATAAATCTTGGAAAAATAAAATGCTCATAAGCATTAATTATTGCTCCATAAATACTCATAGGGAAAGTAAATGCAACATTAAAAACCATCAAAAGTATCATAATTTTAGCTTTGGATAGTTCGTCTATAGACATCGAGTTTTGAAATAAAACATCAACATTGAAATACAGTCCCAATCCGATCAGAAATGAAATTACTCCAATTACTGAATAAAGAACAAAAAACATTCCAAACATTTCATATTGTTCTTTTACTTTATTTTCGGCTCGGTATTTAGCAGTGTATCTTATAATTGCATTTCCGAATCCTAAATCCAAAATTGTCAAATAAGAAATTACGGAAGCAACTAGAGAATATAAGCCATATTCACTTTGCCCCATCATACGTAGCATATAAGGAGTATATAACAAGCCTACCACTGTATTCAATACGATAATCGCATAGTTAAGTATTGCCCCAATTTTTAATTGTGAACCAGAATTAAGTTTTGCCAACATTTCGATATTAACTTTATATTAAATTATTCAACAGCGACAAAAAAAGAAGTTTTGTCCAGGCTGCACAATTCACGATGGTTATAACATCATTCTCCTTATCTATCTTACGGATGGTATCCATCTCGAAAATATCAAAATAAGTTGTATCCAAACCATCGGCCTGATTAACATCAGTAAAGATATAATAATCTGTTGCATTTTGGCTAACGACATGCATTTCATTTCTAAGCTGACCATTAGCACCTGTTACTAAAATATTCATTATCTAATATTCTAAATTCTTCTTTAAAGTTACATCTGCCTCATCAAGAATTGAAAGCAGATACTTGCCATAGTCATTCTTCAACATAGGCTGTGCATTCTCTTTCAATTGCTCTGCAGAAATCCATCCCTGACGATAGGCGATACCTTCCAGGCATGCTACCTTCAAGCCTTGGCGCTTCTCCAAGACTTCAATAAAAGTAGATGCCTCAGAAAGGGAATCATGGGTTCCGGTATCAAGCCAGGCGAATCCTCTCGCCATGGTCTGTAACTTCAGCTCCTTATCCTTCAGGAACTCCTGGTTAACTGTAGTGATTTCCAACTCACCACGAGCAGAAGGCTTAATATGCTTGGCTACTTCTACTACCTTGTTAGGATAGAAGTATAAGCCCACTACAGCATAATTGCTCTTTGGATGCTCAGGCTTCTCTTCGATACTCAGGCAATTGCCTTGCTCATCAAACTCTGCGACTCCATATCGCTCAGGATCGCTGACACGATAACCGAAGACAGTTGCCTTATTGTTCTGCTCAGCATCTACTACTGCCTGATGAAGCATTTGGTTCAATCCTGCACCATAGAAGATATTGTCGCCCAATACAAGGCAAGCGGAATCATTACCAATGAATTTCTCACCGATAATGAAGGCTTGGGCTAAGCCATCTGGTGATGGCTGCTCGGCATACTCGAACTTGACTCCGAACTGGCTTCCATCGCCTAAGAGGCGCTTGAAGCCTGGCAAGTCGTAAGGTGTTGAAATAATGAGTATCTCACGAATACCTGCCAACATCAAAACCGAAATAGGATAATATATCATCGGTTTATCAAAGATAGGAATCAGCTGCTTGCTGATACCTTTCGTGATGGGGTATAAGCGTGTTCCGCTTCCACCTGCCAATACTATTCCCTTCATTATCTTAATGTTAAATGATTAGTATCTTGTTTACTTGTATAAATCTACATTGATGTCGAATGGACTATCAAAGTCTTTCAGCATAGCATGTTTTGTATCTTTCTCGGAGAGATTGGCATGTTCTGTTGGGATTTTCCAATCAATACCAAGGGTATCATCTAAGATACTGATACCACCATCTGCTTCTGGGTGATAGAAGTTATCACACTTGTACTGGAAGACGGCTGTTTCTGAGAGAACTGCGAAGCCATGGGCAAAGCCCTTTGGAATGAAGAACTGGACATGATTGTCTTCTGTCAGCTCTACAGCCACATGCTTGCCATAGGTTGGTGATCCTTTGCGAATATCTACTGCTACATCGAGGACTCTGCCTTTTACGCAGCGTACCAACTTGCTTTGGGTATAAGGTGGGCGCTGGAAGTGCAGGCCTCGCATCACGCCATAGCTGCTCATAGACTCGTTGTCTTGGCAGAAGTGAACATTGTGTCCCAGGATTGGGACAACCTTCTCATCAAACTCTCGCTCGCTGAAGCTCTCGAAGAAGTAGCCACGAGCATCACGGAAGAGGCGTGGTTTAACAATGAGTACTCCTTCTATATCTGTCTTAATAATATCCATATCTCTGTTCTATTCTTATTTTTTATGATTTTTCTTTGCATCCTTCATGGTAATGATTCTGCCTGGATGTTCTGTGTCCCATACCGCTGCACCTCCATGCTTGAAATAATCCCAGAGGATGATGAGGAGGGCTATGACGGAGAGAACTCCTACTAATATTAATATGAGTAATAACATTTTATCTATTGATTATTTATTATTGATTAATGATTGTTTGTTACTTGGCATCAAGCTCGCTGTACTTTGAGTGCTGGCTCTTGTACTCAGGAACAATCTCCTTCATCTTCTTCACGATTGCCATATCATCGTAGGTGAAGGAGAGCTGATAGAGGTCTTCCTCGTTCTTGCGAGCCAACTCGTATGGATACTCACGAACCTTGGCTATCATGATCTTTGGATGATGGGTTGGAATCGTAGCTTCCTTATCGTTCAGAACTTCCTCGAAGAGTTTCTCACCATCTCGGAGTCCAACGTACTTGATGTCGATGCCATCTACTCCCGAAAGGGCTATCATACGCTTTGCCAAATCGGCTATGCGGACTGGCTTACCCATATCGAAGACGAAGATCTCGCCTCCCTTACCCATGGTTCCTGCCTCCAATACCAACTTGCAGGCTTCTGGTATGAGCATGAAGAAACGGATGATGTCAGGATGGGTGACTGTGATAGGACCGCCCATCGCTATCTGCTTCTTGAAGATTGGAATAACGGAACCGTTACTTCCCAAGACATTGCCGAATCGTGTAGTGACAAACTGGGTGACGCCCTTTACCTCGCCATCCACAATCGCCTTGTTCAATGCCTGGCAATAAATCTCGCAGATTCGCTTGCTGCAACCCATCACGTTGGTTGGGTTCACAGCCTTATCGGTAGAGATCATCACAAACTTCTTAGTACCATACTTCACAGCCATATCGGCTATCACGCGCGTACCATATATATTATTCTGTACTGCCTCGGCTGGATTGTCCTCCATCATCGGTACATGCTTATAGGCTGCGGCATGGAAGACATAGGCTGGATGATACTCGGAGAAGATGCGCTCCATACGGGTGGCATTGGTAATGCTGGTTACGATGGTTTCGCATGGGATATCGGCATAGTTCTTGTTCATGAAGAGGCGGACATCATGCATTGGGGTCTCAGCTTCATCAACGAGAATCAGGCGTTGAGGCTTATAGACGGCAATCTGCTTTACCATCTCGGAACCGATACTTCCGGCTGCTCCCGTAATCAGAATGGTGCGACCGCTGAGGAGTTTTCCTATCGCATTCATATCCACTTCGATTTTGTCTCGTGGAAGAAGATCTTCGATATCCACCTCTCGCATCATCTGATGACGGAGGTTTGACTTGCCGTCCCAGCTCTGTGCTTTTGGCATCATCATAATCTTGATGCCTTCTGCAGTGAGCTTGTCGATCATATCCTGCTTCTCCAGGAACTTCTCTGTGACCAGAGGGCTTACGAAGAGGGTCTTGACATTCATCTTACGCATGACGCCTATCAAAGTGTCATCATAGGGATAGACTTCGCAACCCAGCAGGAATCTGCCTACCATAGCGGTTTCTTCAGAAGTGAATCCTTTGACGATATACTGGGAAGGATGGTCGTTGCGCATGGACTTTGCCAGGGAGATACCACCTTCTCTTACTCCAAGGATAAAAACCGGTGTCTTGCTTTCGGCAGAGAAACTGGAATCGTACATATACTTCACGAGGATTCGCATTGTCCACATCTCTATCATGGATATGAAGAGCATAACGACAATGGATTCTGTGGTAATCTCGCAAAGGATATTTTCTGGCATCACCTGGAGAAGTACGCAATTCAAGATGAAACCGACAACGAGGGCACCGGATATGCGGAGCAGGTCAACGAATGACGAGAATCGCATGATGCCGGAATAGGTATGGAACATACGCATGCCTACCACGAAGAGTGGCAGAGAGCAGACGAACATGAGGAGGTAGTTCCAGAAGTTACGTGCCAACACATCTCCACCCTCTGCGATATAGGTTGCTATCATACCCGCTATGACGATAGCAATGCTATCGAGGGCGAGAATGCACCAATATGGCAGGGTTGCCTTTGAAAAATACCAATTCGTCAATCTATTCGCAAAGAGGGATACTTTGAGTTTATATAGTATCCCAAAGTATGGCATCTGAGAAGAGCCATTCTGATTGTTTCTATCTCTCATAAATCTATTAAAAATTAATCTCTACGGAAAATATCTCGTGTATATACCTTATCCTTCACATCATCCAGACAAGCATCGTAGCGGTTTGCGATGATGGCATGGCTCTGTGACTTGAAGGCTTCGAGGTTGTTCTCAATGCGGCTTCCAAAGAAGGTGCTGCCCTCTTCCAGAGTTGGCTCATAGATGACTACCTCTGCACCCTTAGCCTTGATACGCTTCATAATGCCCTGGATAGCTGACTGGCGGAAGTTATCGCTGTTTGACTTCATAGTCAGGCGATAGACACCAATCACGCAGTTGTGCTCCTTGCTGGCATCATAGCTGTTAGCATCGGCATAGCTGTAATAGCCTGCCTTCTGGAGTACGGCATCAGCAATATAGTCCTTACGGGTACGGTTGCTCTCAACGATTGCCTCTATCAGGTTCTCTGGAACATCGGCATAGTTTGCCAGGAGCTGCTTGGTATCCTTTGGCAAGCAATAACCACCATAGCCGAAGCTTGGGTTGTTGTAATGGGTGCCGATTCGTGGGTCAAGACCTACACCATTGATGATTGCCTTGGTATCGAGTCCCTTTACCTCTGCGTATGTATCCAACTCATTGAAGTAGCTTACTCGGAGTGCCAGATAGGTATTGGCGAAGAGCTTGACTGCCTCGGCTTCCTTCATACCCATGAAGAGGGTATCGATGTTTTCCTTGATAGCGCCTTCCTGGAGCAGAGCGGCGAATGTCTTGGCTGCTTCCTTCAACATCTCGACATTGGTTACTGACTTGATAGCCTCGTTCTCCTCTGCGAACTCTGGACGGTCGATAATCTTTGGATAGCCAACGATGATACGGCTTGGGTAAAGGTTATCATAGAGAGCCTTGCTTTCACGAAGGAACTCTGGAGAGAAGAGAAGGTTGAACTTCTTTACACCCTTCTTGGCATACTTCAAGTAGAGGTTGCGGGTGTAACCTACTGGGATGGTACTCTTAATGACCATCACTGCATCTGGGTTTACCTCCAGAACCAGGTCGATGACTTCTTCCACGTGGCTTGTATCGAAGTAGTTCTTTACTGGGTCGTAGTTGGTTGGTGCTGCAATCACTACGAAGTCTGCATCCTTATAGGCTGACTTGCCGTCAAGGGTTGCCACGAGGTTTAATGGCTTTTCAGCCAAATACTTTTCGATATAATCGTCCTGGATTGGAGAAATCTTGTTGTTGAGTTTCTCCACCTTCTCTGGGATTACATCTACTGCTGTTACATGATGGTGCTGAGATAACAGGGTTGCTATGCTCAGACCGACGTAGCCGGTACCGGCTACTGCTATTTTTATATTCTTAAAATCATTCATCATGATATAGTGTTTTATTTTTTATTATTTTTTTTCGAATCACCCCGTCCCTCTTTCCAAAGAGGGCTCCACTTTCTCCCCAAGCCCCTCTTCCTCAGGAAGCGGGGATGTAACCGCCCTCCGGTGCTCAGAACCGCTACGCTCTAAAGTTGGCGGACCATCAAAGGTCTTCGCCAGGTTGTGCGGGATGGGACCGCCTGTCTGTTACTGGGGACAACTTGCTATTATATTGCTGAAAATTGGTGTTGGGACTTTATAGTGCTATAGGCTACTTGACGAAGTAACATAATATACTTGCCCAAGTAATATAATATACTTGACGAAGTAATATAATATACTTTTTACATAAGATTTTTTCGAATCACCCCGTCCCTCTTTCCAAAGAGGGCTCCACCGCTTTCCCCAAGCCCCTTTCCCCTCAGGGGACAGGGGATGTAACCGCCCTCCGGTGCTCAGAACCGCTACGCTATAAGGTTGGCGGACCATCAAAGGTCTCGCCATGTTGTGCGGGATGGGACCGCCTGTCTGTTACTGGGGATAACTTGCTATTATATTGCTGAAAATGGGTACAGGGAGACGTATTGCTTCTATCTATCAATGTTTCTTGTTATGATGCCGGGACCTTATGAAGCAGGACGTGACGCTGGAGCAATTTTCGCCATACAAGAAGACGTGTGCCTTGCCACATCTCTACTGCTGCAGAGGCGAGGGATGTGAAGAGGGAGGTACGCTGAGCGAAGAAGGCATTGACGCTTCTGCCTAACTCTTCCTGATCTTCCGTGTATGCAATGCCGGTATCTATAGAAAAACCACCGATGCCGCTGACCTTCTCAAACTGATACTCTCCTTGCGTCAGCAGTTGCAACAAGCGTGGATATTTCTTCGACTCCAGATCGGCATGGAATCTTTCCCGCTCTTCTTGACTCTGCGATGCGTAATAGTCATAGAATCCTCCCCAGGAACAGATTGCCTTGATCGTGCCTGCCTCTGTTCTCAACAGCGCAAAATGGGCGTAATACTCATAGTCTTCATCGATGGTCTGTTCTTTTTTGCCTGACTCATTGTTTCTTGCCTGGAAAAGATCACGGAGATTGCAACGGTGTATCAGTTCTGTGATGCCGTTATGATGCAGCACGGCATAGTCCTGTTCTTCCGGTATGATGACTCCTGACGTTGGTGTGAGGAAGGGACGGAGGGTTGCATCCGGTATCAGTTCATCCAACCACTGCCGGAGAGCGTTTTCACTTGCATGAAAGTAATCGGAGAGGATTCGGAAGTTATTCCGCATCGTATCGTCAAGCTGGGCAAGGACCATCTGCTGCTGCTCGATGACTTTCTCTTCCATCCTGCTGTTATAGTCTGAATCGGACATGTTCCTACTGCGAGGGTGTGCCAATTTCTTCTGATATTCCATGAAAAGATTGCGTAAGGCGGCATAGGCATTATCGGACGGATTCTTTGCCTGCCAATATCCTATCATCTGGTCGATGGCTCGCCAGGCTCCCATTGCTTCTGCCTTAGGTCCCTTCGTTGCCTCATGCTCTACCTGCATGTCATATTGACGGATATTGGAGATATTGAGACAGCGATTGTTGCCGAAACGTACCAGGAGATGGCGGTCTTTCTTGCCTTTGTGCTTGACTTGCTTGATCACGCCAACCCAACCAGCCAGCGGACCACTATAGATGCGGATGGTATCATTTACCTGTGCCAGGTCATCATATCGCTTGTCGACGATACTCAGTCCCTCTATCCCATCTGCTATCTTATCACTGTAATAGATGAACCGCTCCATATCCTCATTGGGGATGGTGGCGTTTTTGATGATACCTTCCTGATTCAGTTTCTTCACGTCCCTACAAAGTAGATGGGCACTTGAGACAAGCTTACCCTTCCGCATTTCTCCTGTTTCCAAATCTCGGACGGTTCTTTCATAAACGAAATAGCCCCAATGGGAAAGTATCTTTCCCAGAACTTGCGGATTGTCTGCCTTGATGAATACCATTCCATATATCAGCGGCTTCAGGCGGAAGCGTTCTTCCCCATCGGCATCCTGATACCAGGTCCGGCACTTGGGCAGATAGACCTGCTTGATGATACCCGGATAGGTCTCTTCAAGGAATTCCTTCGTTTTCTGTTCCTGAAATTTGCCGGTATTGACTATAAACCACATGGTAAGTGAAGAGTTATTTTACTGCCATTAGAAGCTGTTGGCTGCAGGATACACCTCGGTTTCTCCTGGAAAGAATTCGCTTCCCGGATTATTTGGGTTGTGATAGATATCACAGCATTGAAAAACCAATAGACTAACTTCCACTAATCTTCAATACTATTATGTCTTTCTGCCTTCCACATACATGATGCAAAGAGCCCCATGTTTAATAAACTATATGTCATAAACATTCTGCTTAAATGAAAGCCATATTAAGTTCTTAATTCATTTCATCCAATCTGAATCTCTACGCAAGAGATATAATTGATTTTGCAAAAGTACAAAAAAGATTGTTAACCAGCAAATTCCGTATGTTAAAAAGCTTTTTTTATTCAAGGTTTTCTGTCTTTCAGAAAACACCAATACCGGCTGACACTTCTATATAAACCTAAATATCAGCCGGTTACCGATTCTACCTTATACTATCTATTCAAGTAACTACTCATGCCCATAGGGGTGCTGAGTAGTTACGCCTTCGTCATGTCAGGATAATCTTGTCTTCCCGCCACTTCCATGTCAAAGAAACCTCTAAAGAAATCTAGCGGTGCCTTTGCCATCAGCTTGCATGTTTCGACAAAAGTAAGGTAGGTCGCGAGATACCTTAGCACCCCTTTTTTCACTACTTAACATGGATGTATAGACTTATAGTCCTTATCCCCATCTTTCATGCGGATAAGGGAAGTGCAGACCTCGCATGACGCCATAGCTGCTCATTGACTCGTTGTCCTAGCAGAAGTGAACAATGTGTCCCAAGATTGGGGTTACCTTCTCTTCAAACTCTCGCTCGCTGAAGCTCTCGAAGAAGTAGCCACGAGAGTCGCGGAAGAGGCGTGGCTTAATAATGAGAACGCCTTCAATATTTGTTTTTACGATATTCATTGTTTCAACTTTTGTTCTTATAATAAGATTTTTTCGAAAACCTACCTTCAATAGTCTTTACAACCCCTTCGGTTCCCCTTACAGGGGACAGAAACCTTCCTTACCGTTAAAGAAGGTATTTTTCTACCTCTCCGTCTCTCCTGCAAGGGACACTGCACTCGCTGCATAATCCTCCTTCAACTTGTTAAGACATTCCAATGAACTCTTCATGGGTTTCAAATGTTTGGCTTTGCCTAATTTTCTTTTCGAAGATGCTCAAATATCAGATCTACAGCATCTTTCAATGTCTTTATCGCACTGGGCATGTGTATGTTGTCCTCGCCGAAAGATGCTTTAACATCACCAAAGCGAAGCTCTGAGAAATGTTCATATTGCGAGAAGTATTTGTAGTAATGATATAGTCGCTTGGCTTTCTCTGAATACTCAGGAATCGTTTTCAGATGGTCGTGCATCTGCTTCAGGTTTGGGTAGCTGCCTTCTACAAGTGCCCCTTCCCTGCGGAATTTTGATTCCTTCATAGGCTTGACACGCAAGTCTTGACCTTTAACCTCAACATCGAAGTACTGAAGGAAGTTGTCTTCCAAACCAAGTTCATAAAAATGTTCGGCTAAGTCATCGTCAAGGTCTGGAGAGACACTGTGTACCTTATCTTTATAAACCTCCAACCGCTCCAATAGTGATTTTGCATACTGTAGGTTGGTGACCTCCAAATGGGATGCTGCGCTTTCCTCACTTTGTGTATCGTAATATAATGCCGTCAACGCATCAATCATTGCCCCTCGGAGACAAAGACCCAAAGGCAGTTTGAATATCAAATTGCCTTTTGTCCTCACAGCTTGTAAGAGAATGGCTATGGCTCCCATAAGATTGCCACACACCCTTACAAGGAGAATAAACAGGATGATACCTTTCTTTGAGCGGAACGCCTTTGCATTCTCGCCCATCACTTCTACCAGATGGCGGTGAAGCTGATAGGTATCTCTGCCAAGTTCTCGAAACATCAAGGCATTGGATTCTCTTTGCTCGTCGGTAATCATATTATACGCTTCTGTTCATGTACGGGAAAAGTACCATCCCCCTATAACATTTGGCTCGGGGCTAATGGTTTAATTTTCTTATCATACACTATCACGTTTGTTTGAGCAACTTATATTTTCTACAATACCATACAAGAGAACCCATGATTGTTTGACACAAGCCTCGCCTTTCTGCATATGCAAGAGCTTTTTCAAAAATACTTATTCCTCAAATCCGCAACCTATAGGGTTTAGTGGGATTTTGCTTGCAAAGCGACA
>ERZ857745.670-NODE-670-length-48897-cov-4.680439_pt1 | contig 48897 bp, 40 predicted proteins | sample MGYA00519699_ERZ857745 | MGnify/ENA primary metagenome ERZ857745 (study PRJEB31778, sample SAMEA3449357) | human gut metagenome | biome: human gut; feature: human-associated habitat; material: faeces | place: United Kingdom | collected 2010/2012 ... | reverse complement strand
AAAATTAAGCGTTTGCAACGCTTACAGCTGTTTTTCTGCTTCTAAAGTGTCAAACCCCCGGAAATTTTCTGTAGGTAATTTACAAGCACCGATACTTTGTGATATAATTATATGTCGTAAAATAAAAGAAGTAAGGAGGTGTCTCCATGGGAAGACACGGTACAATCGCAGGAAGAAAAGCAGCACAGGACTCTAAAAGAGCTGCAATGTTTACTAAATATGCCAGAGCTATAACAGTAGCAGCAAAGGCGGGAGGAGATCCTGACTATAATCCTGGATTGAGAGTTGCAATAGACAAGGCAAAAGCTATCAGTATGCCTAATGATAATATTAACAGAGCCATCAAAAAAGGAACCGGAGAATTAGCAGGCGAAACTTATGAGGAGCTTACATTCGAAGGTTACGGTCTTGGCGGAGTAGCCGTAATAGTCGAAGCGCTTACTGACAACAAAAACAGAACCACATCATCAGTAAGATCAACCTTTGACAAATATGGCGGCAACCTTGGAACACAGGGCTGCGTATCATATATGTTCTCAAGAAAAGGCGTTATACTTATCGAAAAGACAGATGACATAGATGAAGATTCACTTATGGAAACAGCTCTTGAAGCAGGTGCTGAGGATATGATAGTAAATGACGACTGTTTTGAAATACTTACAGAGCCGTCAGCATATCATGATGTTCACGGCGCTATAGTAGAGGCAGGCTACGAAATCCTTGAATCAGAAGTAGAGTATGTTCCGTCAATGGAAGCAACTCCAAAGGAAGAGGATATCAAGAAATTAAAGAAAATGATTGATCTGCTTGAAGAAAACGACGACGTACAGAAAGTACACCACAACTGCGCGCTTAACTTAGATGAATATGATTTCTAGTTATTGCCTGTGGTAATAATTCTATTCAAGCATATAATAGAGATGTATCCTGAAATGTTTGTTAAGGTTCTGTAATTCAACCTACAGTTTCACATTGGGAATTCGGGTTTTCATAATTATGTCAGGCCTCCTCAGAGTGGAAGACAGAAGTATGAAACAGAGTACCCACCTATCATTGATAGGGCGTGAATTATAGCCTGACGGCATTTTGGGAATAAAAATTCCAGCAGGTTTTCGGCTGGAATTTTTTTTTATAACATAGGAAATATCGACTTGCAGATATTTCCGTATGTTTCAAAGAAAGTACCTTGAATGTTATCGCACCTTGCGTGCGATATGTGGAAATAGGAATTTCAATTCCGTACATTTCCACTTTTTTTATATCAAAAGTCCCGAAGCAGCGTTAAAAAGCATACATACGGCAATACCCGTTATTGCGGGGACAGCGACCGAAACCAGAGTCCATTTCAGACTGCCGGTTTCTTTTTTTATAGTCATAATAGTTGTGGCGCAGGGCCAGTGCATAAGTGAAAAAAGAATAAAGCATATGGCGGTAGTAAAATCCCAGCCGTTTGCCGCAAGCACCTGCGAAAGCTGGTCTATACCTGAAACCTCCGACAGTATTCCCTGATTTGTATAGGTCATAATAATTATAGGAATTACTATTTCATTTGCAGGAAGCCCCAGAATAAATGCGGTGAGTATTACACCGTCAAGCCCCATAAGCTGTGCAAAAGGGTCAAGAAAACCGGTTATATGATTAAGCAGTGAAATATCGTGAATATAGATATTTGAAACAAGGTAAATAACTGCCCCTGCGGGAGCTGCGGCAATAATTGCTCTTCTTAATACGAATACGGTCCTGTCAAATACAGAGCGAACTATAACCTTTTTAATCTGAGGCTTTCTGTAGGGCGGAAGCTCCAGTGTGAAAGATGAGGACACACCTTTTAATATTGTAAGTGAAAGCAGCTTTGTGACTGCAAGTGTTACAATCACCCCTGTAACGATAACGGCAGTCAGTATAAGTGCCGAAACAGCGGAAGAGCCTGATGCCACAAAAAATACAGAGATAATTGCTATCATAGCCGGAAACCTGCCGTTGCAGGGAACAAAGCTGTTTGTTATAACGGCAAGCAGCTGTTCACGTTTTGAGTCTATGATGCGGCAGCCGGTTACTGCGGCGGCATTGCAGCCAAAGCCCATACACATTGTAAGCCCCTGCTTGCCGCAGGCATTGCATTTTTCAAAAGGCGTATCAAGATTATATGCTATTCTCGGCAGATAGCCCAGATCCTCAAGCAGCGTAAACAGAGGGAAAAATATAGCCATAGGCGGAAGCATTACCGCAACAACCCACGACAGGGTTTTAAATACTCCGTCAACCAGCAGCTCGTTAATCTGCTTAGGACAGCCTGCGCCGGAGAGAATACAGTCTAAGCCGCGCTGCATCCTGCCAAACAGCTCAGAAAGAAGCTCCGACGGATAATTTGCCCCGGAAATAGTGAGCCAGAATATAAAGGCGAGGAATACAAGCATAACAGGGTAGCCGGTGAATTTGCCTGTAAGTATTCTGTCTGCTATTGCATTTTTGCTGTTTGTGTTCGCCTTACCGTATGATACGGCTCTGCTGCATATTTTATCTGCACATTCTAAAATGGCGGAAACCAGCTTTTCTGAAGTTATGTTAAATTCACTGTGATTAAGGAAATCAGATATTTCAGCATTTGAAGAAATATCAAGGTTCATTTTTCCATCTATAGTTTTTATAAATTCTCTGTTGTTTTCAAGAAGCCTGAGGGAAAGCCACCTTGAGTTTGCATCAGGATAATGCTTTTTTATTACAGACTCTGCGCTATTTACGGCAGCTTCAATTTCTTCACTGTATGCGATATGGCTGACACTGCTTTTTTTACTAAAATTACTGTGAATAAAGTATTTGAACTCCTGTATATTCTTCCTGCTGTTTGCAGACATTGCAAAGACAGGGCAGGAGAGCATATCGGATAAGACTTTTGTGTCAACTGAAATGCCTTTTCTTTCGGCTTCGTCCATAAGGTTTACACATAAAATAATATTGTCACATACTTCTTTTATCTGAAGTACAAGGTTGAGATTTCGTTTCAGGCAGGTGCCGTCGCAGACAACTATGACAAGATCCGGCGTTTCAAAGCACAGATAATCTCTTGCAACCTCTTCTTCGGGAGAATGAGCCATCAGGGAGTAGGTTCCGGGAAGGTCTGTTATTTTGTATGTCTGTCCATTAATTACACAGTTCCCTTGCGCATTTGAAACGGTCTTGCCCGGCCAGTTGCCGGTATGCTGCTTCATACCTGTGAGGGCGTTAAAAATAGTGCTTTTGCCTACATTGGGATTGCCTGCCAGTGCGATTGTTTTTCCTTTCATTTCAGCACGTCCTTACAGAAATATTTTTACAGTCTGAGACTCTGATTGCTATAACTGCATCGTGTATTAAAAAGGAGTGCATATTGCCTCCGGGATTACTGCCGGTGCATTTTACATATGTACCGTTTACAAGGCCCATGTCAAGCAGTCTGCGTTTCATATTTTCATCGCAGTATATGTCGCAGATATAGCCTTCCTGACCGGGAGAAAGTTCATTTAAAGTCATAATATAGCCCCTTTTTGTTCATTACTGTATTCTATTCAGGGATAATAAGATAGGTTACTGCAAAAAATAATCTCAACAGGTTTGAAATATGGTATAATGATGTGAATTTAACATTAGAAAAGGTGATATCAATGGATAAGGAAATAAAGGATTTAAACAGGGACAGGTCGTTTAGAATAGGGCCTATCAGACCGCCAAGCGAGGCAAACAGTCTGCTGCTTCAGGTGACGCAAGGGTGCACATGGAACAAGTGCAAATTCTGCCAGCTTTACAGACATACAGGCTTTAAGGCTTACAGCGCGGACAGCATCAAGGCCGATATAGACAATATGGCATATATCGCAGACAGAATAGAAAACTACAGACTGGCAGGAGGCGGCTGGGATATTGCGGGAATAAACAGGGAACTGTCGCAGACCTCAGGAGGAGAGCGGGAGAGCTTCTATATGGTTGCAAACTGGCTCATAAACGGTGACGGCAGCGTGTTTCTTCAGGACGGCAACACAACAGCTCTAAGCTCCGGCAGGCTCAGCGATGTTCTTATATATCTGAAACAGGCGTTTCCGCAGATAACAAGGATAACCTCCTACGGCAGAGCGCAGAACCTTGCAAAAGTAAGTCCGGAGGAATTTGCAGAGCTTAAGGTCGCAGGTCTTGACAGAATTCATTCGGGATTTGAATCCGGCTCGGACGAGGTGCTGAAGCTTATAAACAAGGGGGTTACTGCGGCAGAGGAGATTACGGCAGGCAAAAATGTCAAGGCGGGAGGAATTGAGTTTTCCGTATACTTTATGCCAGGCGTAGGCGGCAAAGCCCTTACAGAAGAAAACGCAAGAGGTATGTCGGAGGTTATAAATGAGATAAATCCCGATTTTATAAGGATAAGAACCGCTGCAATCAAGCCGCAGACAGGACTGTATGAAGATTATCTCAGAGGTGATTTTATTCTGTGCTCAGAGGACGACAAGGTGAGAGAGATAAGAAGCATAATTGAGAGAGCAGAGGGCATAGAAACAAGACTTGTCAGCGACCATATAACAAATCTTTTGCAGACCGTAGAGGGAAGCCTCAAAACAGATAAGGATTATATGCTTGGCATTATAGACCGCTATCTTGCCATGCCGGAAGAGGACAAAAGACTTTATCAGGCGGCAAGAAGAACCATAGGAATATTATCTCCTGAGAGCATGGATTATCTGTCAGCTAATGATATGAACAGGCTTAAAGGTATGGCAGATGCGGGTTCCGATCCGTACGAATGGGAAATTGCCATGAATGAAATTATAAGCAATTATATATAATTCATTTGACATTTGCCAGAAATTGTGTATACTGTAGTAGTATGCGGCAGGCTAATAACCATATATGTTATAGCTGAGCCATTAATTAAATACCAGTTGTAATTTATTCCGAAGTGTCCGGATTTTTTATGCATGCGTGGGTATCAGAGCAAAAGAAACAGTTGAATCTGCAGAGCATAAACACCGGGCAGGGTGCCGGTATCCTTTTGGCATCTTCGGAATTTTTTAATGAAAGGAAATCTATGAAACCAACAGATATATTAAACAGTGTGATTAAGGTATCACAGGATAAGGCAGAGGGCTCTTTTGCAAAGCTTTTCATACTGGGAATACTGGCAGGAGCATTTATATCTTTTGGAGCAGAGGGGTCAAATATGGCAGCCTGCAATCTGCTGGCTTCACCTGAAACCTACGGACTTGGCAGAATTCTCGCCGGCGTGATTTTTTCGGCAGGACTCATAATGGTGGTGCTTGCGGGAGCAGAGCTTTTTACAGGAAACACACTCATACTCTGCGGCGTGCTTGAAAAAAAGGTCAGAGTCACTGCAATGCTTAGAAACTGGGTCATCGTATATGCGGGAAATCTTGCGGGAGCGCTGCTTATTGCGTGGCTTATGAACCAGACCGGGCTGTTTTCATCAGGCGGCGATATGCTCGGCGCAATGACGGTAAAAATAGGGGCAGGCAAAACATCCCTTGCTTTCGGCAGGGCGTTTATACTGGGTATGCTGTGCAACTGGCTTGTATGCCTTGCGGTGTGGATATCCTTTGGCGCAGACAGCACAATAGGGAAGATTTTCGGAATTGTTTTTCCGATTACGCTGTTTGTAACCTCAGGCTTTGAACACAGCATTGCCAATATGTATTATATTCCGGCGGCGATATTTGCAAAGGCTGATTATGCTCAGGCTGCCCTTGATATAGGGCTCAGCTCGCAGTCTTTAAATTCACTGGACTGGTACGGATTTTTTGTTACAAATCTGATACCTGTAACCCTCGGAAACATTGCAGGCGGCTGCATTTTTGTAGCGCTTTTATACTGGATATGCTATAGGAAGGCATAAGCTTTTTTATATATTTTTTATTTAAATAAGAAAAGGAGAACAATTATGAGCGATAGGCAGCTTACAGTCAGAGGTATGATTATCGGCGGAGCGGGAGCTGTAATAATTACAATGAGCTCCATGTTCATTGCGCTGAAATTAAGCTCATTGCCTTGGCCGATTATGTTCGTGGCGCTGGTTTCAATGTTTGCCCTCAAAGCGTGCGGCAACACCAATCTGAATGAAATCAACGTGACACATACTGCCATGTCAGCAGGAGCTATGGTGGCAGGAGGACTGGCGTTTACTGTTCCGGGAATCTGGATGCTGGATCCCGAGGCAAAGGTAAATCCGGTGATATTAGTTATAATTACGTTTGCAGGTGTAACCCTGGGCCTTATATTCACAGCGCTGATAAGAAAATATTTCGTTGTGGACAAGGAGGCGGAAATCACATATCCCATGGGAGTTGCGGCGGCGCAGACTCTGCAGGTGGGAGATAAGGGCGGCAAAAAAGCAGGCGTGCTATTTATAAGTATGGGAGCTGCGGCCGTATTTACTTTCATCAGGGATTGGCTGGGCAAGATACCTGCTGTTTTATGGAATAACAAAATGATGAGCTTCGGTTCACTTGGCGGCATATGGCTTTCACCTATGCTGGTGGCAGTGGGATACATAATAGGGCCTGTTGCAATAGGCGTATGGTTTTTAGGAGCTGTAATAGGCGACTTCGGAATTCTAATTGCCGGACAGAGCTTCGGCTGGTTTGATGCGGCGCTTGCAGCAAATATCAAGTCATCACTTGGCATAGGACTTATGGTAGGCACAGGAATAGGCATTATAGTCAAGGGAATACTTCCAAAGGCAAAGGAGATTTTCGGAGCTTTATTTATCAAGGACAATCTGGGTGACAGCATAGTTTCAATGAGATGGGCGCCGATAGCGGCCGCTGTAATCGTGGCGCTTCTTGCAAGCGTATGTCATCTTGGCATAATACCGTCACTTATCGTAATACTTGGCGCGTGGCTCACAACCTCAATGTCTGCGCAGTGCGTGGGACAGTCGGGAATAAATCCCATGGAGATATTCGGAATAATAATACTGCTTGCGGCAAAAGCGGTTTCATCAATAGGGCAGACAGAGGCGTTCTATGTTGCGGCTATAATTGCAGTTGCCTGCGGTCTTGTGGGAGATGTAATGAACGATTTCAAATCGGGATATATACTCAAAACAGACCCTAAAAAGCAGTGGATTGCCGAATGTATAGGCGGCTATATTGGCGCACTGGTTTCAGTTATAGTTCTGCTGGTAATACTCAAAGCCTACGGCGCGGAGGCCTTTGGCGGAGAGATGTTTCCTGCAGCGCAGGCAGGAGCAGTTGCGGCAATGGTAGGCGGAATTTCCAATGTGCCTGCATTTGTAATAGGGCTTGTTGCTGCAGTAATCCTTTACTGCCTGAACCTGCCGGTAATGACGCTGGGACTTGGCGTATATCTGCCGTTTTATCTTTCAGCTACGGCATTTGTCGGCGGTCTTATCAGATTTATAACAGACAAGGCAGTTCCGTCATTTGAGCAGAAAGGTACAGGTTCTGTAATTGCGGCGGGACTTCTCGGCGGAGAGGCTATTGTAGGCGTTATAATCGCCCTTATAATTGCCGTGCAGATAATGGCATAGGAGATGACTATGAGAGAAATAAGCATATCAGATATAGCGGATTTTAAAATCGGAAATGCGCAGGATATACTAAAGGGTACGGGCTGCACCGTAATAATCTGCGAAAACGGCGCCGCTGCAGGAGTTGATGTCAGAGGCGGCGGTCCTGCTACCAGAGAAACAGATCTTTTAAGACCCGAAAATATGGTGCAGGCAATAAACGCCGTAACTATAAGCGGGGGGAGCGCTTTCGGTCTTGAGGCTGCGGACGGTGTAATGCAGTATCTGAGAGAAAAAAACATAGGCTTTGAAACGGGCTTTGGAGTAGTTCCAATTGTGTGCGGCGCTTCTCTGTTTGACCTCGTATCGGGAGATAACACTGCCTATCCTGATAAACAAATGGGCTATGAAGCGTGCAAAGCGGCTCAGAGCGGCACTTTCAGACAGGGAAACTTCGGAGCGGGAACAGGCGCAACCGTAGGCAAGCTCATGGGCATAGAAAGACTTATGAAAGGCGGCCTCGGCGCATATGCAGTGTCGGCTGACGGACTTGAAATAGGGGCTGTGGTTGCAGTTAATGCGCTGGGAGATATATTTGATACGGATACAGGCAGGCAGCTTGCGGGGCTTCTAAGCGAGGACAAAACAGGACTTGCATCTACGGAGCAGGCAATGTTTGATAAAATCAATACAGGCAGAGATGTGTTTAAGGGAAATACAACCATCGGCTGCGTTATAACCAATGCAGATATAAATAAACCACAGTGCTGCAAAATAGCATCAGTAACCCACGATGGATTTGCAAGAGCCATCAAACCTGTTCATTCCTCGGCAGACGGCGACAGCATATTTGTAATGGCATCAGGCAGGGTTGCTGCGGATTTTGATACCGTAGGAGCATTATCGGCATATGTAATGAGCAGAGCCATCAGAAATGCGGTAATGAATGCAGAAGCAGCATACGGATATAAATGCGCAAAGGACTTTTTAAAATGATAGACAAGACTCAGATATTTGAAATCCTCAAAACAGAGAATATACCATACAGAAATTACGATCATATACCTGTGTATACGGTTGATGAGGCAAACAGTATAGATATACCCGGTAAGGACAAATGCCTCAAAAATCTTTTTCTCAAGGACAAGAAAGGCAACTTCTATCTTGTTTCACTTAACGGCAGCAAAAGCATAGACCTTAAAAAGCTGAGAGCATTTCTCGGAAGCACTCATCTGCATTTTGCGGGAGAGGACGACCTTTATAAAGTTACTGGGTTAAGGAAAGGGCATGTGACGCCTTTTGGCATATTAAACAGCAGAGGGTATGATGTTACCGCTGTGTTTGATACGGCGCTTGAAGATGATATAATAGGGGTTCACCCGATGCAAAATGATGCGACTGTGTTTATGGGCTTTGAGGATATGAGGCGTCTGATTGAAAAAAGCGGGTTTAAGGTAGTAATGTATGAAGTGTAGAATTAACGGCAGTGTACAGGGAATGTATGCTGCTGTTTTATACAGTTTAATTTGTTTGTGATTATGGGAATAAGTCAGAAATTATAATTTTAAACATATTGAATTCGATAGGTTTAAAAAGAACAGGAGAAAATGTTTTCATATTAGATTTATAAAAAAATTACAGACAGAAAATGTGTACTAATCTTTTCTTTATTATTTAACTTAATAAAAAAATATGGTATAATGAAAATATGTTCTGAACATATTTTCTAAAAACAAAAAGATATAATAACGGTTGCAATTGGTTGACAATATGGAATATATACCATATAATAATAAGGAAATGATATGAACAATTTTGAGATAATATTCTATGAAAGAGAAAATGGCGATGTGCCGGTAGAAAATTTTTTATTAAGTTTAGATTGTAAAATGCGAGCAAAGCTGATTGGTATTATTAATATTTTAAAAGAAAAAGGTAATTTGTTAAGAGAACCATATACTAAAGCTTTGTCAGATGGGATTTTTGAAATACGTGGCAGAGTGGGCAATGATATTTCAAGAGTATTATATTTTTTTTACTTTAACAATAAGATTGTGTTTACTAATGGTTTTATAAAGAAAACCCAGAAAACTCCTAGAAATGAAATCTTAAAAGCTAAAAAGTATAGAGAGGATTATATAAAAAGGTGTGAAGATGAGAAAATTTGATGATTTTTTTAATGAACAAATGAAAGACACTGCGTTTAAAGAGGAATATGAGAAACTACAGCCGGAATTTGATATAATAAGGGCTATGGTAGATGCAAGAACTTCTCAGGATATGACACAGAAAGAATTGTCAGAGCGTACGGGGATTAATCAGGCCGATATAAGTAAACTGGAGAATGGAACCAGGAATCCTACAGTAAATTTATTAAAAAGGCTTGCAGAGGGAATGGGTATGACTTTAAAGATTGAATTTATACCAAAAAAATAAAATACTGTAGGACAGAAACCAGATAACTGTTATTTAGATTTCTCTGTATGTGATATGCACCATCTGGTCTTTGAGCATATTCTTTGTGACGGATATAACTGTATAAAGGCCTGTGCTGCCGTAATCTCCTGCAAGCCAGTTCAGGTATGCGCCTGCGATGCATACGGAAACAAGGTTTGCGGCGAATAATCGGTTCTGCCTGCAAAATCAATCTGTAATATCTTGTTTATGGCTTTCTGAAAACTGCTTCTGAAATCGGAGCAGCTTTTTTCTTTTGCAACATATATGAAAAACTCAATTTCCTTATTCAAAAATCGCCAAAGGAAATTTGAGAAAGGAGGGCATAGCTTATGAATAAGATTATATTTTTGTTGCAGGCTATTATGCCTGCAGTGGATATTATATCAAGTATAATACTAACCAGAATTCAGAAAAAGCAAAACAACCGCCAAAATTGCCAAGTGACGGTTGTTTTAGTAATAGTTAAATAATCGTTAGGGCTAACCACCAAACTGCGGTATCCCTTGTTAAATTAATATTATCATTACTTTGTCTGAATGTCATTTTTTTCTCAAAGGCTTCAAACAGTCTATATTACAATATGGTGCGGTTTTCCCTATCTATATATTCACAAATTCAGGCACTCTGTTTTCAAAAACAGTCAAAGTATTAAAGCCGAATGATTTCAGGTATTCCATGGCCCAGTCATATCTGTAGCATATATGTTCAGGGAAATGACTGTCGGAGCCAAAGGTGATAATAGTGCCTCCAAGCCCGCGGTACATTTTTAGTATTTCATCAGAGGGCATTGTCAGATTTCCCATATTGTATCTGAAGCTTGAGGTGTTGATTTCAAGGCCCTTATCTCTGCTTATAAGAAGCTTGAGGATTTCAGATACGATTTCTCTGTACGGGGTAAAATCCGGTATATACGGTATATATCTGTCAAGAGCGTTGATATGTCCCAGTACATTGAAATCGCTGAATTTGTTTATCGTTTCAAGTATATATTCATAATATATACCTGTTGCCTTTTCCGGAGTCATATTTTCGTGAAACGGTTTCCAGATATCCTTGTAGTTTATACAGTGAAAAGAGCCAATGATAAAATCATATGGGTATTTTACAGCTTCTGTACATTTCCTGACTGTCCCATCTCCTGCCTGCAGACCTATCTCTATACCTTTGAGCATTTTGAAGTCTTTGGTATTGTAAAGCTTCTGAACAAGGTCCTGTTTTTTGTGGTAGTTTTCAAAATCAAGGTCAAATGCAAACTGCTCATCCGCAGGATAATCAGGATCATAGTGGTCGGTTACGGCATACATTCTGACTCCCATATCCTTAGCTGTCTGCACCATTTTTTCCATAGGTATATTGCAGTCGTCCGAAAACGACGAATGTGTATGATAATCGTACATAACTGTTGCTCCTCGTTATTTTTTCATTAGTATTATACCACAGGTTGTGGTACAATGAATATATGTATATTTTTAACGAGGTTTTGATATGGACAACAGAATTATAATTATAGATGGAAACAGCCTTATAAACAGGGCGTATTATGCGATGCAGAACCCTATGATAACAAGAGAGGGTATATATACGCAGGGGATTTTCGGCTTTTTAAATATGCTGACAAAGGTAAAAAATGACTATCCATCCGGATATATTGCAGTCGCTTTTGACAGGAAATCGCCTACCTTCAGACATCTTGAATACAGTGAATACAAAGCAGGCCGCAAAAAAATGCCGCCGGAGCTTGCAATGCAGCTTCCGCTGCTCAAGGATGTGCTGGATGCGATGAACATCAAACGTCTTGAAACGGACGGCTGGGAGGCAGACGATATTATAGGCACCATAGCGGTCAAAGCAGAGGCTGCCGGTCTTGAACCCCTTATTATAACCGGGGACAAGGACGAACTTCAGCTTGCAACAGACAAGACAAAGGTAATCATAACAAAAAAAGGCATATCTGAATTTGAAATTTACGACCATGACGCCATGGTTGCAAAATACGGCTTCACACCGGCTCAGTTCATAGACTTCAAAGGCCTTATGGGCGATCAGTCAGACAATATACCGGGAGTTCCGGGAGTCGGCGAAAAAACAGCCACAAAGCTCATACTAGAATACGGCAGTGTGGAAAACCTGCTTGCTTCAATCGACAGTATGCCCAAAAACAAATTAAGAGAAAAAATTGAGGACAATCAGCAGCTTGCTGTTATGAGTAAAAGGCTTGCGACAATAAATACAAACGCTCCCGTTGATTTTAACATAGAGGAATATACTCTTACAGAGCCGGATTACGACAGGCTGATTGAGATATACACCAAACTTGAGTTCAACAGCTTCCTCAAAAAACTGAAACTTCCCGAAAAAAAGACGGAGATAAACTACAGTCAGAGAGTTGTATCCTCGGCAGAAGACATAGCTGCAATAAAAGGAGAGATAACCCTCAAGGTATTAAGTGACGGCAATCATAAGGATACTCCTGTTATATACGGTATCGGCTGTCTGTGCGACAATGTATGCTACTATATTGACGAAAAAAACACAGACCTTTTTATAGAACATCTTAATAATAACGATATTAAACTGATGGGGCATAATCTCAAAAGCGACATATATCCGCTTATGTGCAGAGGACTTGACAATATTAATGTGGCCTTTGATACGGAGATTGCAGAATACGTACTCGACCCGTCAAAGAGCAACTATCTGCTCAAGACACTTGCATTTGAATACCTGCACAGAGAAATCGCAGACGAAAAAGAAATCTTCTCAAAGACGGGGCAGATTGATATGTTCGGCAGCAATCAGGATCAGTTTGCCGATTTTACGGCGCAGTGGTGTCAGGCAGTGTCAGAGCTGAGATCTGTATTGCAGAGCCTTATTGCAAAAGACAGTCTTGACAAAGTGTATTATGAAATAGAGCTGCCGCTGATTGAAGTGCTTGCTTCTATGGAAATGTACGGATTTAAAATAGACAGCAGCGTGCTTACGGATATAGGTAGCAGCATAACAGCAAGGCTGGAGGGACTGAGAAGCTCTATATATGAGCTTGCGGGAGAGGAATTTAATATTAATTCACCAGCACAGCTTGGAGTTATACTTTTTGAAAAGCTGGAGCTTCCTGCAAGCAAAAAAACGCAGAGAGGATATTCAACCAGTGCGGAGGTTCTTGAGAAATTAAGAGATATGCACCCGATAATAGATAAAATCCTCGAGTACAGAATGCTGACAAAGCTAAATGGCACTTATGTGGAGGGGCTGCTTCCGCTTATTCACAGAGACGGCAGGCTTCACGCACATTTCCAGCAGACTGTTACCGCAACAGGCAGACTGAGCTGCACAGAGCCTAATCTGCAGAACATACCTGTAAAAACTGATTTCGGCAGACAGATACGAAAAGCCTTTGTTCCGGAGGAGGGAAGCTATACACTTGTAGGAGCTGACTATTCACAGATTGAACTCAGAGTTCTGGCTCATATGTCACAGGACAGCGCGCTTATTGAGGCGTTTAACGAGGGCGCTGATATCCACAGCAGCACGGCATCAAAGGTATTCGGAATACCTGCGGAGGAAATCACACTTCAGCAGAGAAGCAGCGCCAAAGCCATTAACTTCGGCGTAATATACGGAATGAGCAGCTTCGGGCTTTCAACAGAGCTTAACATATCGAGAAAAGAAGCAGAAAAATATATAAACGACTACTTTGAAAAACACCCAAAGGTAAAGGAGTTTATGGATAATCAGATTGAACACTGCAAACAGACAGGATATGTTGAAACAATAGAGGGCCGAAAGAGATATATTAAAGAGATAAACGGCTCTGCATTTATGGTAAGACAGACAGGTGAGCGTCTTGCCATGAACAGCCCTATACAGGGAAGCGCCGCAGATATTATCAAAATAGCCATGATTAAGGTATATAACGCACTTAAAAAAGGCAATTTCAAATCAAGACTTATATTGCAGATACATGACGAACTTATTATTGAAACCTGTGCTGATGAGGAGCAGCAGATCAGAGATCTGCTCAAGGACAATATGGAAAATGCGGTTTCACTTACAGTAAAAATGTCGGCGGATATAAATGAGGGAGCAAGCTGGTATGAGCTCAAATAAAGGAGGAAATATGCGTGTTATAGGACTTACAGGCGGCATAGGAACAGGTAAATCCACAGTGTCAAAATATCTGGCATCGAGAGGCTTTGAAATAATAGACGCAGACCTTATAGCAAGGCAGATAGTACAGCCGGGCTCGCCCCTGCTTGATGAAATAGGCAGTACATTCGGATCGCAGTTCATATTACCTGACGGAAGCCTTGACAGGAAGGCTCTCGGGGCGTATGTTTTCAGCGACAGCCACAGAAAAAAACAGCTTGACGATATAATGATGGGAAGAATAGTTTCAACCATAAGAGAGAGGATAAGAACCGCAAAATGCAATGTGATTGTAGATGCTCCGCTGCTGTTTGAAGTCGGACTTGACGCCGATGTGGAGGCTGTATGGCTTGTAGATGCTGCGGATGAAGTCAGAATTAAACGAGTATGCACTAGAGATAATATACCGGCGCAGCAGGTTTCTGACAGGATAAAAAATCAGATGCCCCAGAGTGAAAAGGCGGCAAAATCTGATGAAGTTATAGACAATTCGGGAAGTGAGGAAGAGCTGTATCAGCAGATAGACAGGCTCATAGATAAATATGCATAAGAAATTAATATCCATATTACTTATACTGGCGATGCTGTTTGCGTTTTCAGGCTGCACAAGCGTCAAAGACATTATTACGGGCGACAATTCGGATAATGCAACATACAAAAAAAGCAGCACAGTAAACTTTGCGATAAGCAATATCAAAACCCTAAACCCTGTCGTATCACACGATGAGGACACATACTATATATCCAAGCTGATATATCAGGGTCTGTTTTCACTTGATAAAAATCTTATTCCTCAAAACGGCCTTGCCAGAGATTATACCGTAAGCAAAAACAAAAAAACGGTGACGATAACATTAGACAGTAATGCACGCTTCAGTGACGGCGAGAAAGTAACAGCTTCAGATGTTGTGTTTTCTGTAAACGCATACAAGCATGCGGGAAGCAAATCAATATACAGCAGCTATGTATCGTGCATCGCATCAGCGGCGGCAAAGGACAACAGCACTGTAAAAATAACGTTTACAGGTGCTGGGGAGGGCGGTATCAACAGACTGGTGTTCCCGATACTGCCTGAGCATAAATACCACTCATATGCGGCGCTGTCTGATTCAGATGAAAATTTCAGACCTTTAGGTTCAGGTATGTATCGCGTTGCCAAATACGACAGCAGCAGAACCCTTATACTGAAGCCTAATGACGAATACAGCGGTCAGAAAGCCGACAACAGACTTGTTTTCAACATATATCACGGCAATGCGGATATAATGAATTTAACAGACGGCAATCTCGTTTCATTCTCAGTAAACAAGGATACCGAAAGACAGACAGAAATAGGCAGCAAAAACCTCAAAACTACAGACTTCCTGTCTAACGAGGTTGAATATGTAGGCTTTAACTGCAAGGGTCAGATTACATCGGACAAGAGCATAAGGCAGGCTATAGCATATGCCATAGATTTAAACAGCATAATAAGCAAGGCATATTTCAGCTGCGGAGTAAAAACAGACAGCCTTTACTATCCGGAGTTTTACGGTACGGAAAACAAAGGTGATATGTACAGTCTGAGCCGCAAAAAATCAAAGGATATTCTGGATAAGGCAGGTTTTAAAGACGTAAACAAAGACGGGTATCTTGAAAACAGTGAAGGCAGGGCGGTTACTGTACGAATTCTTGTAAACAACAGCAAGACAAGAAAAAGCGCGGCCGATATCATAGCAGAAAGCCTTGAAAAAATATCACTGAAAACACAGATAATATCGTGCAGTCAGCAGCAGTACAGGTCTTATCTTAAATCAGGCAGGTATGATATTTATGTAGGCGGCGCCAGAATTTCAGAGTATTATGATCTGACACCGTTTATAGCTTCGGGTAATTTTGCCGGATATGAGAATCCAAAGGCTTTGTCGCTTGCGGCAGATGTAAATACACCAAACAAGGAAGAAGATATAAAGGCATCGGTAGAAGCTTTAAAGAAAATACTTAATGATGAACTGCCGTATTACCCTATATTATATAAGACATACAGTGCTGTTGTTTCAAATGAACTGACAGGAGATATTGCTCCTATGTTCTGTAATTACTATGTTAATTGCGGCAAATGGTACAGCAGTTATAAAATCACAAATACAGAAGAGTAAAAATTATTGTAAAAAAAGCCGGCGTATGCTATAATAGTCTCGTTATGCCGGCGTGATGGAATTGGCAGACGTGCGGGACTCAAAATCCCGTGGTGGCAACACCGTATGGGTTCGACCCCCATCGCCGGCACCATTTGAGATTAAATTGTTTATAAAAATCGTAAGGAGGATTTTTTTATGAATCAGAGTACTATGAGTATTTTAATGCTGGTATTAATCATTGTAGTTATGTATTTCCTTCTGATAAGACCTCAGAAAAAAAAGGAAAAAGCTATAAATGAAATGAGAAACGCAATCAAAGCCGGTGATGAAATCGTTACAATAGGCGGTATCTGCGGTAAGATTGTAAAGACTAAGGACGAAAGCCTTGTAATTCAGGTTGGCGCAGACAAGGTTAAATTTGAAATTATGAGATGGGCAGTTTCAAAGGTTGTAAGCGAGTCATCAGCTCCTGCTCCTGCTCCTGCAGCAGAGGAAGAAGCTGAACCAAAGAAGCCAAGCAGACCTAAGAGAATGAAGGCTGCTGCTGCTCCTGAAGAAAAGGAAGCTCCTGCAGAAGCACCGGAAGCAGCAGAGGAAGCTCCTGTAGCAGAAGAAGAAAAATAGTTTAGAAATATATCAGACTGAGTTTTGTTTAAGGCTCAGTCTTTTTTATTGCTGAATATACTAAATTATATACAATACGTATTTAAGTTGATTCTAAGGTCTTTTACAATATCCATAGTTGCAATCTTTAAGGATTTATATCATAATAAGGAAGAATACTATAAACTTGAATATAATAGCTATCTAAAATCGAGGTGAATTCATTGTTTGGTGTAAAGTTTGAAACTTGGGCAAGTATATGTGATATGTATTTCTCATTAAAAAAAGGTTCATTGAAATCATATTTGCAGTGGTTCCCTTTTACAAAATTAACAAGTGCCGAAAAAGAGATTATTAAAAGTAAAGAATTCTACGAAAAATATATCAATACAGCTTCATTTGTTTTTTTCCCATCTGTTATGCATCAGTCTGAAAACTTTTTACAAAAAGGGGATGGAAGTTTTCGAGATTCATCTCTTGTTGCGCCCATTCTTTATTTAATGCTACAGGCTATTGGTAAAGAAATTCATGAAAAATATTCACCACAAAGACCAGCTAGCATTTCAGCCTATTATTCTGGTAATTATAACTTTATGCGTTCAAAATATAAGCAGGATTACGATAATTTTTTCAAAGAAATAAACTCCAATATTGATAAGTATCAGTATTTTATTAAAACAGATATTACGAATTTTTTTGCAAATATAAATGTTGATAAATTAATTGTTCAAATTGATGCAGTTTGTAATTCAGAAAAAATTGCGTTTACACAAACACAATTATACCTGTTTAAAGAGTTTTTAAAATACTGTGGAAATGGTAGATTTCCTTTGATAGAAAATAGTATTGCATCTTCTTTTTTGGCAACTATTGTTTATTTAGATGAAGTTGATATTAAACTCCATAAATACATTACAAATAATGTATCAGCATTTTCTGATTTTCGTATTATTCGGTATGTAGATGATATGTATATACTGTTTTCATCTGATAAATCAATTGGATATTTACGTGATGTTTATAACGAAATTAGAAACGAGTATTCATCAATTCTTAAAGACCATGGGTTGGCATTAAATACTAAGAAATGCTGTTTGAAAGAAACCAAAGAGATTAATCAAGAGTTAAAAAAATCCTTATATGATGAGTATTTTAATGGGCAAAAGCATAATATAGAAGAATTATTCAATGATGCATTAAAGAACTTTCTATGTGATTTATCATCAAAGTTATTATTTGATAGTATAGATATAGAGACATATAATCAGCTTATCGAAAAATATTTTTCTTCAGATGATATTGAGTTTTCCGCCAGTGAGGTTTTTAATTATTTTGTTTACGAAAATGATTTAGAGTTACAAAAAGCACCTGTAATAAATGAAATTGTAAGATTAGTAGAACAAAGTATTTCTTTTATTAGTCTTGATCCTAAACGTTTGACTATAATGATTATGAAAACTCGAAATAATAGAGCCATTAAAGGTTTTCTTAATCAATTATTCGAGCGCAATCGGTATTATAAATGGAATTCGTATGATACTACAATAGCAATCTCATATTTAATACAGAGTAAATTTAAGCATATGGATTTGCTTAAAATACTTTCTGTTCAGCATCCTAATCTTTATAGTTATTATGAACTTAATTGCCAAAACAGTTTCCTTGCTTGTCTTACACAGAAATGTCTAAATAGACTGTGTGAGGTAATTGCTACGGATGGTAAAGCACACTATTTGTATTTTATGTTTTTGTGTGAAATGAAGCGTGAGAATTATATGGCAGCGTTTGCATATTTTAAGAATTTTTTTGATAGAGTTACAGCAGACTTGGATTTTGTTTATAATTGTGATCCTCAAAAAAAGAAACCAAACTATAAAGCTTTTTATAGAGAGGGCGCTTTTATTTCATTTTATTCAGGAATTGATAATAGTGATGAAATTATTAAAACAGCGCATAAATTACGAAATGCTAATCCTCTTTCACATTCATCATCAGAATTGCTTGATAACGAAAACACGACGGATGATTTGAAGCAAAGTATAAGAGCATTACATGATTTAATATACAGGTATATTGAAATAAAGCAATTATAATTATAATGCTTAAAATTCGGATAATAGAAAATAGGTCCTTAGATATAAGATGATGAAATTGTTAGTCATATGCAGTTTGATTATTTATGCTTTTAAGTAAATAATTCTTTAAAAGAAAGACACAGTTATCGGATTACCGTTCCGAAGCTGTGTCTTTTTTATAAATCATTTTATATTCTTTTTGCGCAGCAGGCTTACCATAGAGGAAAGAACTGCTATATCTTCTTCGTCTAAACCGGAAACATCAAGAACCTTATTATTGCTGACACCTAACAGATAATCAGTGCTTACATGAAATACAGAAGCAAGCTTTAAAAGGATTTCGGGTGAGGGAATTCTTTCCTGAAGCTCATAATAGGAAATGACTGATTTTGATACTCCTATCTGTGCAGCAAGCTGCTGCTGTGTCATTTTATTCTGGTTTCTCAATTCTTTTAATTTATTTCCGAAATTCAATAAGTCCACTAAAATATACCTCGTTTCCTAATTGAGTTTACAAATATTATGTATTATAATGGTGGATAGATATACTAAAATAGTCAACTTAATTTAAAAAACAGTAAATGAGGTCAAAAAATGGATTGCAAAGAAGCTTCAACAAAAATGTGCAGCACGACTGGAGCTATGGCTGACAGAGAATATAGTGCAGGACTCATTTCTCAATCATTTTGGTTTGTTGAAATGAAGAAGTTCATAAATCTTATTAATGATGGGGAATCAGAAGAAGAAATCAAAAAGATATGCATAGAAGAAAACCTCTTTGGCGCCGCTAAAGAATACAGGGCAAAGAGAATTTACGGATATATACGAAACAGAGCAAGAAATCTGGATAAGACACTTATTGAGATGTTTTGTACTTCTGATTTGGCTACTCAAAAGATAATTAATCTGATTACAGTTATAAAATCGGACAGGCTGTTCTTTGAATTTATGTTAGAAGTGTATCGCGAAAAAATTATCTTAGGTATTCCAACAATTGAGGACTCCGATGTAAATATATTTTTCAGAAATAAAGAAATCCAAAACGAGGATATAGCTTTATGGACAGATACCACAAAAAGCAAACTGCGTTCAGTGTACTTCAATTACCTGACAGAGGCAAATCTGCTTACTGCTGCTGATAAGAAAAAAGCCATAACACCGCCAATTCTTGATACAGCATTAGATGGTTATCTGAATACCTGTGGGGAAAGTGCAGTAATAAAAGCAATTACGGGGGTAGATTAAATGTTATCACTTGATGAACGGCTGGACAAGGCAGAAGAAATTATACAGAAAGCTTCCTTTAGAGAAAATAAAGGGTTGGGCAATGAAGTGGGATATTATATCTTTGATTACCCTGCAGAGAAAGAACTGTATATACGTGAACGGATTGAATACATAAAAAACAAGAATGAAAGTGCAGAGAATGATTTTAAGATAGTCGTCTTTGACCTTTACAATATTATGATTGATATTATCCGGCAAAAAGGTTACCTAGACAAATGTTGTCAGTTTGAAAAGACAAAAGGCTTTGAGAGAGTATCAAGGTCAATAGGCAGTATGCTGAGAATAACTTCATCTGACAACCTTATAATAAACCATATTAAAAACAACACTCCTGAAAAAGCAGTAATCTTTATTACCGGAATAGGTAAGTGCTATCCGATATTGCGTTCGCATACTGTTTTAAATAATTTACACCAAGTGGTGGACAATGTTCCGGTGGTTTTATTCTACCCCGGAAATTACGACGGTCAGGAGCTTGTACTGTTTGGAGAGATTAAAGACGATAACTACTACCGGGCTTTTAAGCTGGTAGAGTAAGGAGGGTGAGTATGATAATTAAAAATATGTTTTCAAAGCCTATTGACAGAGATATTAAAGGTGTAATCAAAGTAGGGCAGGATGATAACGCAAATATAAGGCAGGAGCTTGAAGAATACGTTGTAACAAGAGAGCTTCAGAAGCATTTTGCTGATTTCTTCACAAACTATAAAAAAGGAATTAAGAGCAATACCGACAAAATGGGCGTATGGATTTCAGGCTTCTTTGGAAGCGGTAAATCTCACTTTCTGAAAATCCTGTCATATCTGCTTGCAAATAAAGAAGTGGGCGGCAAAAAAGCAATAGACTACTTTGTTGATGACAATAAAATTTCGGACCCTATGGTTATTGCAGATATGAAGCTGGCGGCTGCTGTTCCGACAGATGTCGTTCTTTTCAATATAGACTCAAAAAGTGAAGTAAATGGCAAGCAGTCCAAGGTGGCTATCGTTTCAGTATTCCAAAATGTATTCAATGAAATGCAGGGTTTCAGTGGATCTAATCCTTTTCTTGCAGATCTGGAGCGCAAACTTGCGGAAGATGGCAAATATGATTTATTAAAAACAAAATTTAAAGAAGCTTTCGGATCTGAATGGCAGGAAGCACGCAATGATTTCGATTTTATTCAGGATGATGTTGTAGAGATCCTTGATGAAATCGGATTTATGAGTATAGAAGCAGGGCGGAACTGGTGCGAAAAGGCTACCGGAGATTACGGATACAAAGTAGAGGATTTTGCACGGCTTGTAAAGAAATATCTTGATCAAAAAGGAAACGATCATCATATTGTATTTCTCATTGATGAAATTGGTCAGTACATAGGTGACAATTCACAACTTATGCTTAATTTGCAGACAGTAACAGAGGATTTGGGTACTGCCTGCAAGGGCAAGGCGTGGATTATTGTGACAAGCCAGCAGGATATTGACTCGGTTACAAAGACTAAGGGCAACGACTTCTCAAAAATTCAGGGTCGTTTTGACACTCGTCTTTCCCTTTCATCTGCCAATGTTGATGAGGTTATAAAAAAGAGAATACTCGAAAAAAACGATGCAGGAAAACAGACACTTTCGCTGCTTTATGATGATAAGGCCACAGTAATCAAAAATCTCATAGTCTTTAATGACGGTGTCGAAAAGAAGCTGTATCAGGACAGAGATGACTTTGCGGACATTTATCCGTTTATTCCGTATCAGTTTAATCTGCTTGGCAGTGTCCTTACATCTATCCGTACTCACGGTGCATCAGGCAAGCACCTTGCAGAGGGTGAACGTTCAATGCTTGCCCTGTTCAAAGAGTCTGCGGTAAAGGTTATGAATAATGAGCCCGGAAGTATTGTGCCGTTTAATATGTTTTATGATGCGCTTGAGCAGTTTCTCGACCATTCGCACAAGGGCGTTGTTTCACGCGCATTAGACAATGAATACCTTAATCCCGATCACGAAAGCGAATGTTTTGATGTGAATGTACTCAAAACGCTGTTTATGATTAAATACGTCAAGGAAATCAAAGCCAATATTGAGAATATAACAAGCCTTATGGTCTCAGATGTCAATGATGACCGTATGGCCTTATCACAGAGGGTTGAAGAAGCCCTCAAACACCTTATACGCCAGACTCTGGTTCAGAAAAACGGAGAGATATATGTGTTCCTTACCAATGAGGAGCAGGAAATCAACAGGGCTATTGAAGCGCAGAATGTCGATTCAGGAGAAGTAACAGCAAAGGTTTCTGAAATGATTTTCGACGGTTTGTACGATGAAAAGAAATACCGTTATCCGGCATTCAACGGCAGATATGCTTTTGCATTTAATCAGGTTATTGATAATAAACCATACAAAGCAAACCAGCATAACGATATTACCCTGAAAATTTTAACTCCCGACAGTGATGAACGCTCAGATGAAACAACGATGAGAATTTTATCCGGGCAGTCAAACTGTGTGCTTGTTGTACTTCCTGATGACAGAGCGTTTCTTGATGAAATACGTTCATCTCTGCAGATTGAAAAATTCATTCGTCTTGATGCTACTAATACGATTACGCAGCTTGAAAGTATCAAAGAAGCAAAGAAACTTGAAATGCGTGAGAGAAACGGAGCTGCAAAGCTGTTCCTTTCAGAAAGCCTGAAAAATGCGGATATTTATGTAAACGGGGATAAAGTACAGACAGGCTCAAAAGAAATCACATCAAAAATCAATGAGGCTCTCGGCAAGCTGGTTGAAACAGTTTATCACAAGCTGACATATATAGATACTGCTATGAGTGAAACAGACATCAGAGCAATGTTTAAAAATGACGGCAGACAGCTCACCATAGACAATACCGATACAGCCGGAAACAAACTGGCTCTTAATGATGTAAATGACTACATAGCTCTTAATACACAAAGACATATGAAAACCTCTATGAAATCTATTCTGGAGCGATTTCTCAAAGCTCCGTACGGATTTATCGAGGCGGATGTGCAGTGGCTTGTTGCAAAGCTGTTCAGAGATGGGGAGATTGCTCTGTTTGTAAACAACGAGGCTGTAACTCTCATTACAAAAAGTGAAGAAGAAATCATTCGCTACCTGACCCGCAGGGAGTTTAACGATAAGCTGATGACGGAAAAACGCACCAGAGCAAATGAAAAGCAGAAAAAAGCCGTCAGACAGGTAATGAAAGAGCTGTTTAATACAACCGCTGCAAGTGACGATGACGATGCTGTTATGAAAAGCTTTCTTAACTATGCCGAAAACCTTAAAAATGACCTTGAAAAGCTCGATATCCACTATAACGCTCAGCCTGCTTATCCGGGAAAACAGTTTATTGCTTCCGGCAGAAAACTGATGACGGAAGTGCTGCAAATGAAATATGCCGGTGAATTCTTTGCGGCAATTGACCGTAAAAAGGATGACTTCCTTGACTTTGCAGAGGATTATGAGCCTGTTAAGAGGTTCTTTGACGGCGAGCAAAAGGACATATTCGATAAGGCTCTTAATTTAATGGAAATTTACAATGACAGCAAAACCTTTATCGCAGACAGTGAAATTGAGGCGGCAGCAGGTAACATTAAAACAATCCTAAGCAAGTCATCTCCTTACTCAGAGATTTTCAGACTCCCGGATTTACTGGACAGGTTTGTAAACCTTTACGGAGAGCTTCTGAGTGAAATGCAAAAGCCTGTGGATGCGGCTATACAGGAAGCAAAGAAGCGTGTGTTTGAGGAACTTTCAGGCAAAGAATGTCACGACAGGCTGGCAGACAGATATATCAGACTGTTTGATGAAATAAGTGACAAGGCAGCATCCTGCAATAATGTGGCTGTCCTGCAGAATATCAAGGTTGAGGCTGATACTCTCAAGGTACGCTGCCTTAATGAGATAGAAAAAGAGGAGGCTAAGGCTGCGGCAGCCAAAGCTCCGGTACAAGGTGAGGAAAATACGGAATGTGAGGATAATACAGCGCCTGTACCAAGGATTAAGAAAAAGAAAGCTGTAAGCATTAAATCAATTAATAATGCAGCTACATGGCAGATAGAAAACGAAGCAGATGTCAGAAGATACATTGCAGAGCTTGAAGCAAAGCTGATTGATGCGCTTGAAGAAGATACGGTACTGAATGTTGAGTTTTAGGAGAGGGTAATAGTATGAATAAAACAGCTATCAGGAATTTTGCAGTCTGGGCAAGAGAGAAACTCATTGCGGATATTACATATAGGGCGGGTATGCTTGGCATTACCCAAAACGGTATTGCAGAGAAGCTGCCCCAGTCAACTGCTGATTTAAATTTCTTTGATATAGGTACGAAAGACTATGCGGAGATTAAAGGCAAGGAAATATCACAGCGCAATGCCTTGGTCAGCGCTATTAAACACAAGGAAACAGAAATGTCAGGCTACAAGGAAGCCTTTGAATACGTGGTTGAGGAGGTTGCATATACGTGGTTTAACAGGCTCATAGCCATAAGGTTTATGGAGGTAAATGACTATCTGCCGTCAGGTATCAGGGTTCTTTCTTCTGAAAACAGAGCAAAGAATGAGCCGGATTTTGTGACATCTCCATTTGATACAGATCTTGAGTTTACAGACTGTGAGCAGGAGGAAATTATCCGGAACAAGGAAGAAAACAGACTGGATGATTTATTCCGTATGCTGTTTATTAAACAGTGCAATAAACTGCATGATATATTACCTGAACTGTTTGAAGTTACAGATGACTATACAGAGCTGCTGCTTACTATTTCATTCACAGATAAAGATGGCATTGTATACCGCCTTGTTCACGATATTGATGAGGATGACTTCAATGTTGAAAAAGAGGGACAGGTAGAGATAATAGGGTGGATGTATCAGTATTACAATATTGAACCAAAGGCCACAGTGTTTGCAAGACCAAAAGGTAAAAAAATATCCAAGGAAGAAATTCCTGCGGCAACGCAGTTGTTTACTCCTGACTGGATAGTTCGTTATATGGTTGAAAATTCTCTTGGTCGTCTTTGGATTGAAAGGCATCCGAATGAGGAACTAAAAGCCGGCTGGAAATACTACATTGATGAGGCTGAGCAGGAGCCGGAAGTAATAAAAAGACTTGAGGAAATTAAATTAACCAATAAAGGTATAAATCCTGAAAATATTAAGATTATTGACCCTTGTATGGGCAGCGGTCATATTCTCGTATATGCGTTTGATGTGATGATGCAGATTTATGTGTCATTAGGATATGAACAAAGAGAGGCGGCTGAAAGAATAGTACAATATAATATATATGGTATAGATATTGACAAGCGCGCATATCAGCTTGCATACTTTGCGGTTATGATGAAAGCAAGACAATATAACCGTAGAATTTTGAATAAGGGAATAGAATCAAATCTATGCGTTATAAAAAACAGTAAGACATTATCACAGGCTGCTCTTGAAAAAATGGGAGATTTTAAAGATATTACTCAGCAGTTGATTACTGATTTTATAGATGCCGAAGAATATGGAAGCATAATGAGTGTTTCATTGTCTGAGGATGATTTACAGAATATCAGCAATCAGGTGACTATCGTAAACAGTTATAAGGATTGCGGCAGCCTGATTGATATTGCAGGAGCCAACGAAGCTGTTTCAGTGCTTACGCCTCTGATTAAGCAGGCTAAAATACTATTACAGAAATATGATGTTGTAATAACTAATCCACCGTATATGCCTGCAAGCAATGCGAGCAATAAATTAAGTAACTTTGTTAAGGAACATTATCCTGACAGTAAAACAGATTTGTTTGCAGTGTTTATTGAACGTTGCAGAGAGATGTTAGAGGACAACGGTTATCAGGCAATGATAACAATGCATTCTTGGATGTTTTTATCCTCTTATGAGAAGCTGAGGGAGAAGCTCCTGAATAATGTAAATATCGTGAATATGGTACATTTAGGAGCAAGGGCTTTTGAAGAAATAGGTGGAGAGGTAGTACAGACTACATCGTTTGTGCTTAATAAAAGCTGTATTAAGGAATATAAAGGTACATATTGTCGTTTAATAGAACCAAATACACAGCAAGGTAAAGAAGATATGTTCCTTGCAGGTGAAAATAGGTATAGAACAGAACAGAGTAATTTTGAAAATATACCGGGGAGGCCAATAGGATATTGGGTGAGTGAGAGCTTTATTAAATGTTTTGACGCAAATAGAGTATCAGATTATGGTTGTGCATTAGAGGGTATAAAAACAGGCAATAATGAAAAGTATTTAAGAATGTGGTTTGAACTTGACTTTGAAACTATATCATTACTTTCTGAAACTGTATTAAATTCAGTCAAGTGGGTATTTACCACTAAGGGTGGTGAATTCAGAAAATGGTATGGAAATATTGAATATGTAATGTATTGGTTTAATAATGGCGAAGAAATCAGAAATTTTTCCGGCGCATCTTTTTATAAACAAAGTAATTTTCACAAAGCAGCGACTACTTGGACATATTTAACATCAGGTAAAATGTCTTTTAGACTTCTTGGTCAAGGATTTTTCTATAATAATAAAGGCCCAGCTGTTTTTTGTGATTCTAAGGACAAGGCAGCGCTTTTAACTGGCTTTCTTAACACTAATATTGCGAACTACATTCAAAAATTTATCAATCCGACGCTCACAATTTTACCTGGTAATATTAGGAGCATACCCTGCATTATACCAGGTGAAATTAAAAAAAATGTTTTACAAAATGTTAATATCAGTGTATGTATTAGCAAGGTTGATTGGGATTCCTACGAAATCTCTTGTGATTTTAAGAGAAATCCTTTAGTGTGAGGTGAAAAATGGATAAAAATCGTGTGTTTGAAGAAAAAATAGAAAACAAAGTATTGTATCATTATACAACATTAGAAACATTTTTTAGTATAGTAAAAAGTGGAGAATTTAGACTTTTTGATATAACAAAAAGTAACGATCCACTTGAAGGAAAATTTGCAATAAATGCACTTGCTGAAGCATATAGGGAATTATATGGTGATGAAGAAATTAATAATGAGGAATATCATGTAGCACATGCAAGTTTTTTTCAGTTTGAATGTAATAATGATAGCTCAAAAAAAAGAACCTGTAACTTATATGCTGCAGCATCATTTTGTGATACAAAGCATGAAATGACAATGCTACGGTGCTATGCAAATAATGGCAAAGGAGTTGCGATTGGCTTTTCTGGGAGTAAATTAGTATCTCTGGTGGAGAAAACTCCGGGAATGGAATTTAGGAAAATAGAATATCTTACGGATGAAGAAATGAAAGCAAGGGCAAGAAAATTTTGGTTGGATTACTTTGGAACATGTAATGGACAATTACCTTGTATATCTGATGAAAAAGCAATGGAACCACTTGTAGAGAAAATAGAAGAATTTGCCCATGAAGGTTATTTTATAAAACATATTGTAAATAAAGACGAAGAAGAATATCGTTTGTTGTATTGTAAAAAAAAGTTATTTAAAATTAGGATTTTTTCAAAAGATGTAGAAGATAAGATTGATTTTATTTGTGAGAGTAATGATATAAAAACTTACTATACAATTCCTATAAATTGCGTGATAAATGACGTATATATTGGGCCAGCGAGTGATGTAACACCTGCAGAAATGAGAGCTTTCTTGGATAAGTATAAAATAGAGGTGAATTATCCGGGAAAAATAACATGGGTGAGTATGAAATAGCAAGAGGGATAGCATATGGGAAAACTAATTTCAGATAAATACATAGCTTGGAAAGCTGAATGTGAACAGCGCTTTCAGCAGCTTAAGGCTAATGAGGAAGAATTGAACAGGATATTTATAGATATCTATGGATTGAATGACGAACTGACACCTGATGTTGCGGATAAGGATGTTACAGTACATAGGATCTTTGATACTAAGGATGATGTACCTGATAGTATGAAAGGCAGTAATTATGTCCGTACAATGCGTGATGAGATTGTATCCCTTATATCTTATGCTGTAGGGTGTATGTTAGGCAGATACTCTCTTGATGTAGAGGGACTTGCCTTTGCAGGCGGTGAGTGGGATGACAGTAAATATACTACCTTTATCCCGGATATTGATAACTGTATTCCTGTCACAGACGAGGAATACTTTGAAGATGATATTGTAGGGTTATTCTGTGACTGGCTCAAAAAGGTATATGGTGAGGATACTCTTGAGGATAACTTAAACTTCATTGCTCAGGCCCTTGGTAACAAAGGCAATACCAGCAGGGAAGTAATCAGGAATTACTTCCTAAATGACTTTATTAAGGAACATATTAAGACGTATAAGAAGCGACCTATATACTGGATGTTTGACAGCGGTAAGCAGAATGGTTTCAAGGCTCTTGTATATATGCACCGCTGGAATGCGGATACAATAGGTAATATGCGTGTAGAGTATCTGCATCGTATGCAGAGAGTCTATGAGAAAGAAATCAACCGGATGCAGGAAGTTATTGATAACAGCAAAGATAATAAAGAAATATCTAATGCTATTAAACGCAAGGAGAAATTACAAAAACAGATTAAGGAAACTAAAGACTATGATGCCAAGATTGCACATCTTGCTCTATCCCGCATTGATATTGACCTTGATGACGGTGTGAAAGTCAACTATGAAAAGGTACAGACTGTGGATGGGAAGAAGATGCAGATATTGGCGAAGATATGAGGTGTGATATGGATAAAATTACAATGTTAAATAGATTAAAAGAAGATATTTCTACATATGAAGATTTTTCGGATATCAAGTATGAAACAAAATATATTTCATCATTTGGATATATTTTTGGTACAGAAAGCGAGTTTACTAGAAAAGCTAGACATATAGCAAGTGGATGGGGTATTGATGGTGCTATTGATATGATGGATGGAAAAATTAGTTCTCAGCAATTTAATCGAAACAAACATAAAAATTTTGTAGATTTACTTGATGAAGCTATTAGTTATTTAGAAATGGAGGAGGCAATGAATAGTGATGAAGAAATGGATAATATGAAAAGTAAAGTGTTCATTGTTCACGGACACGATGACATTTTAAAATATAAACTTTCTGATTGGTTAAGAAAAAATAATATCGATCCGATTATTCTTCACGAACAACCTAATAGTGGAATTGTATCAATTTTAGAGAAACTTGAAAAGTATTCAGAAGTTGATTGTGCAATTATTTTATTTACTGCGGACGATATAGGAAGTAAAAAGAATGAACCGGAAAAGCTGGCACCAAGAGCAAGGCAAAATGTTATATTTGAAGCGGGACTTTTTATTGGAATGTTAGAAAGAGAAAAAGTTATTATGCTTTGTGATAAAGATATTGAGTTGCCTGGAGATTTATCTGGTTGTATTTATATTGAAGCTGATGAGAATGATGGGTGGAAAGAAAAACTACGTACTGAATTTGATAATATTGGAATTAAGTATAAACTTTAAGTTGTGTTTTCACAGTATATTTGAGGTGTGATTATATGGCAAATAAAGATGATAAATTTAAAGTGCTTCAAAAAAAAGAAATTTATGAGCTTTTAGAGGGAAGTGGACCTTTTCTTGTAACCCATAACGATAAAGAATATGGACTACCTTATTATACAGCTTCACAATTATATGCTATTTGTAAAGAATTCGGAGTAACAGACATAGTATGCGGTAGTAGATGGTGTTATGTAGAAGCGTTGCTTGATTATGCTATTAAAAATGAACGTTGTGATGAGTTATTTCAATTTCTATTTAGTGAAAAGCAATTTACTAACTTGCAAGATATTGATGACTTAGATGAGGTTAATTATGTTTATAAACAAATTGTCGCAGCAGCAATAAAATATATAAATCATTCAATATGGCTTTCACATAATGAACTTATTTGTATAAATAAGCATTACCAGGTTGTTGCTAATGGAGAAACTCCCGTAATAGAAACCCCAAAACTAAATGCGTGTTCTATTCCCTATGTACAGGGATTGAGAGAACGATGTAAAAATGAATTGATTTCAGGAAATTTTGACAGTGTTATTACAAAATCAAGGACAATGATAGAAGAAATCCTTGTTCAAATCCTTGAAGAAAATAATGTGGCGGAAATTGCAAAAGGAGATTTAAACAAACTATATAACCAAGTTAAGAATATTTATAATATGCAACAGGCTGGAAATAAAGACAGACGAGTAAATAGTTTGTTAAGTGGCTTAGAAAAAGTTGTTCAATCTATTGGTGAAATGAGAAATGCTAATAGTGATGCTCATGGCGTGGGAAGTCGGCGTATAGCAATAAGGGAATGTGAAGCAAGATTAGTATTGAATTCAGCAATAACCTTTTGCGAATACATAATATCAATACATACCAAGTAAAATAAACAATATTTACGGAGTAAATACTATGGCAGAATTAAATTTAAAACAGATTACAGACAAACTGAATAGTGAATTTGATAGTGATGTGCGTAAGCTGGTGTTTTGGTATGATGAAGATGCTCAGTTTAAGGAAGATATTGATGCTATTGAATTATCTAATGCAAAGGTACTGCATCTTGAACCTGATAACCAGTTCTATATTAAATATTTTTTAGAATGTGAAGATACTGAAACTAATTACCTTGTTTATGGTAGTTTCCCTAAACCGGCAATCAGAGATAACCACCTTGCAGATACAAGCAGATACTCCAAGGAATTCTTTGCTGACAGAGCCTCACTGATTGCTCTTGACTTGGGCATTGATGAACGATACAAGCCTGTTATACAGCAGTATATTAAATTCTTCGGGAACAAGGAACGGACACAGAAGTTTTATGAGCTTGAAATCGAGTGTTTTAACAGGAGTACGATTGAGCTTGCACTGATGAGTGTTCTCTGCAAAAACAAGACTGTTTCATTTGAAGAAGTGCTTCGCTGCATATTAACAGGAGATGAGCTTGCAGATAACAGGTACCTTGCAGAGTTTGAGAAATATGATCTGCTGGATGCTTTCTGGCAGCAGGCAGATATGACCTTTGGCTACAGTGAACCAAAGCCTACACTCGAAAAACTTCTTATTACAATGTTTGTTACCTATGCCTCAAAGAGCATCAGTGCAGAAATACCTCAGGCATGGAAGCCTTTTGTTTCATATAAATCAGGCAGTATAATTGCATTTCTGGACAACCTTATGAACAGCTATTTATACAGCCGGCGTTTTGATGAGATTTCGGAGCATATATACAGCATAATTAACAGCAACGGTTATCTTGAGAGGATGGATACGGAGGCTCTTGCCGGGTGCAGTATTTTTGCAGGCATTGACAGTCTGCTCATTGATTGGGTTGTCAGCAGGCTTGAGAGTGAGGATATAGGAGCAAGGCTTGCAGATAAAACCATTCCGCAGCTTTGCGCAGAGCGGAGAAAACTGCACTTTGGTAAGGTGTTTTATAATCAGTATTCCATACTTGAAAACGCATACCACATTATAGCAGGCGGCAGATATCAGCCTGTCAGCGGTATTAAAAATCTCGTTAGAGATTATCTGGAGTCGGGGTATCAGATTGATCGCCGGTACAGGTATTTCTATTACTGTTTTGACAAGATAGAGGATACGGCAGAGTTTGAAAAGATAAGGGAGATGGTTGAGAATATATATACCAATGAATATCTGAACGGTATTACAATCAACTGGAACAAGGAGTTTATAGCTGCGGGCGGACAGACAGGACTTGCAGAGCAAAGAGAGTTTTTCAGGAAATATGTTGAGTATTCAAAAGGCCGGGTTGTGGTAATTGTTTCAGATGCACTTCGTTATGAAACAGCATATACATTATTCGAAAAACTGCAGGCTGATGAAAAATGCAGCGCAGCAATAACTGCAATGCAGGGAGTGCTGCCGTCATATACGCCTTTGGGGATGGCTTCGCTGCTTCCTCACAAAACTCTTGAATATACGGATAGCTGTGAGGTACTTGTTGATGGTAAAATATGCGCTTCAACGGCTCAGCGTGAAGCAGTTCTTATGGAATACAAATCCTGCAGCAGATGCGTTCAGTTTGATCTGCTTAAAAATATGAAACAGGCTGAGCTTCGTCAGGTATTTACAGGGCAGGAGGTTGTATATGTTTATCATAATCAGATAGATGCCAGAGGAGATAAGGCAGCTTCTGAAAACGAGGTTTTTAATGCCTGTGAGGAAGCGGTAAATGAGATGTATTCATTAATTAGGAGAATAGCATCTCAGGCAAATACATATCACTTTATAGTTACAGCTGACCATGGGTTTATTTACAGGAGAGACAAGATAAGGAGTAATGATAAAATAGGCGGAATGACATCAAAGGCAGACTGTATCGGCCAGCGTTATATAGTATCTGCAAACAAGATCAATGCTGATGGTGTCTGCTCAATTACTGCAGGAAAAGTACTTGGCAATGATGATGAGCGGAATATTTGTTTCCCTCTTGCTGCCGATATATTTAAAACGTCAGGTGCCGGACAGAATTATATTCATGGAGGATGTTCTCCGCAGGAGATACTGGTGCCGGTGATTGATGTCAAGGTGGACAAGGGCAAAAAAGAAACAAGCACGGCAGAGATTGCGCTTGTGAGTCTGACGGGTAAGATTACCAACCTTATAACTAATTTTGATTTTGTACAGACTAAACCTGTCAGTGATGTTGTCAAGGAAACCAGATACAGAATATATTTTATTTCTGAAGATGGCGAAAAAATATCCAACGAAAATATTATTATTGCAGACAGGAAAGACAAAGATACTGCAAAACGTATTTTCAGACTGCGTTTTGCCTTTAAAAACAAAAAATATGACAAATCCCAGAGATATTATCTGGTTGCAGATGATGATAAGAATAATATTGAGATTCTTCGACATGAAATTATCATGGACATTGCATTTGCCGATGATTTTGGATTTTTCAAATGATAACTGGAGGTAGTAATGAACGGATTTACAAATGGTTCAGAAACAAACCCGAATGAGGAAATTAATATAAAGCTTCGTACATTTTTTGATGGTAAAATTGTACGGAAAGACCTGACCAAATCAATAAAAGAGGGCGCAAATGTGCCTGTATATGTACTTGAGTTCCTGTTAGGCCAGTACTGCAGCTCTGATGATTCCGAAATTATTTCAGACGGAGTTGCAAATGTAAAAAGAATACTTGCCGATAATTATGTGAGACCGGATGAAGCGCAGAAAATCCTGTCGATACTTCGTCAGCAGGGCAGTTATACAGTAATTGATAAGATTACCGTAAACCTTAATATAAAGAAAGACACTTACGAGGCTGAATTTTCAAATCTCGGAATTAAGGCTATACCCATAGGCGAAGCTTATCCGAGCAAATTTGACCGTCTGCTGTGCGGTGGCATATGGTGCATAGTTCAGCTTGAATATGAATATATAGAGGAAGATAAAGGCGCCTCTCCGATCCATATACGAAAGCTTACGCCTATTCAGATGCCCCATGTGGATATTAATGAGCTGAAACAGGGCAGAAAAGCCTTTACCAAGGAAGAATGGATATGTGTGATGCTTCGCTCCATGGGAATGGAGCCGGATGCTCTGTCCGAAAGAGAAAAATGGCTGCTTCTTGCACGTATGCTGCCGCTTGTGGAAAATAATTTTAATTTATGTGAATTAGGACCGAGAAGTACAGGTAAATCTCATTTATATAAAGAGATTTCACCAAACAGCATTCTTGTTTCGGGTGGACAGACAACAGTTGCCAATCTGTTTTATAATATGGGAAGAAAAACGGTAGGTCTTGTCGGACTGTGGGACTGTGTTGCATTTGATGAGGTTGCAGGCATTAACTTTAAGGACAAAGACGGTATCCAGATAATGAAAGACTATATGGCATCAGGGTCATTTGCCCGCGGCAAGGAAGAAAAATCGGCTTCCGCATCAATGGTATTTGTGGGTAATATCAATCAGAGCGTAGATGTTCTTCTGAAAACATCCAGTCTGTTTGCACCGTTTCCACCTGAAATGGGAACTGATACGGCATTTCTTGACCGTATGCACTGCTATATACCGGGCTGGGAAATTCCAAAATTCAGACCCCATCATTTCACAAACGAGTATGGTTTTATAAGCGATTATCTGGCTGAGTTTATAAGGGAACTGCGCAAGGAGCAGTATGGTGATGCCCTCGATAAATATTTCCGTTTGGGTAAAAATCTTAATCAGCGTGATACCATTGCAGTGAGAAAAATAGTAGGCGGTTTTATTAAACTTTTATATCCTGACGGTGAATACAGTAAAGAGCAGCTTGAAGAAATTTTGAAAATTTCCCTTGAAATGCGCCGCAGAGTAAAGGAACAGCTTAAAAAACTTGGCGGAATGGAATTTTATGATGTAAATTTCTCTTATATAGATAATGAAAGCTTTGAAGAAATTTATGTGTCTGTACCGGAGCAGGGCGGAGGCAGGCTTATTCCTGATGGAATGTGCAATCCGGGACAGGTGTATACTATTGCACACGGCAAGTCAGGTATGATTGGAGTATTCCGCCTTGAGTCACAGGTGATGGCAGGCAGCGGAAAATTTGAGCGTTCGGGGCTTGGCTCAGACAGCAAGTGCAAAGAAGCAACAAATACGGCATTTAATTTTTTGAAAGCAAACGCTAATCGAATAAGCAGTTCGATAAGTACAACGACTAAGGATTATATTATAAATTATCAGGACTTACAGGGTATTGGCATGACTGATAAACTGGCATTGCCAACACTTATCGCACTGTCGTCTGTAGCGCTTGAAAGACCGGTAGCAAGCAGTCTTGCTGTACTTGGTGAAATCAGCATTGCAGGGACACTGATTAAGGCAGAAGAACTTGCGAATTGTTTGCAGGTTTGTCTGGACAGCGGTGCTAAAAAAATATTGCTTCCTATTACCTCTGCTGCAGATCTTTCGGCAGTTCCGGCAGAGCTTATCGGGTGTTTTAATCTGATTTTTTATTCAAGTGCGGAAGATGCGGTGTATAAAGCAATGGGCGTGGAATAAACAAAAATGATTGTCCGGTAATATTTTTTACATAAAATCTTGGAAAAAAAGTATTTAATCGTTGAAACTTCAACATTTAAAAACCGAAAAAAGAAAAAATTGACATTACAGCAAAACTATAGTAGGCTAATTTCAGGGGAAGTCAAAGATATAGAAGAAGTGGCTTGTAGAGCAGCAGACGGCTATCTTTTCTATGAATTATTTGTTGAAGGAGATTAAAACAATGAAAGCCAAAAAAGCTAAAGTAAACAGAGAATTTAAAGACGGTATGTTCAGAACCCTGTTTAATGACAAAGAAAAAATGCTGGAGCTCTACAATGCGGTAAGTGATGAGCCTATGGGTAAGGAGGCTCTTGAAACCATAGAAGCACTTACTATAGAAACACCGCTTTACATAGGTAGCAGAAATGACCTTGCATTTTCTATTAACGGGAAATCCATGTTTTTCTGCGAGCAGCAGTCAACAAAATCAGGAAATATAGCGCTTAGAATGGCATCATATTTTGGCAAAACACTTGATATGATGTTTGGAAGTGAAATATACGGAACAAGGAAAGTGATGATGCCTGCACCTGTATTTTATGTTTTTTATTTAGGCAAACCGGATGCACCGGAAGTGGAAACATTCAGACTATCAGACCACTATAAAGAAAATGCACCGGAAAACTCGATAGAAGTTGTGGTAAAAGTATATAATATATGTTATTCTGAAAAAAAGGAAATACTGAAAAGAAGCAAGACACTTAGGGAATACAGTTTGTTCATATCATATGTGAATGAAAATCTTGATAAAGGTATGGATCTTGAAGATGCTGTAGCTGCTGCGGTAAAGAGAGCAAAGAGAGCGGGTGTTCTTGTGGATTTTCTTAATAAGTATGCAACGGAGCTAACTATATAAAAATCAAGTAGTTTTTTAGAAAAAATGAATTTTAGTTATCAAAACTATGTACCTTGAAAATATGTGAATAATTATGGATTTTATGGCACAACAAACAGACCTTTCAAAAAAGGCTGATTGTATAAGTTGAGTTGTATGTATGGTTATCTCAGTAAATCAGGATCAAAGGTTTGTCCGGTACTTAAAAGATGATAGATGATCCTTAAAAGTTTTCTGATACAGTGCCCCTGAGCACATCTGTGACCTTTGCCTTCGGCCAACTTTTTGTTGTAATAAGCAGTAAAAACCTTATTGTTATTGATAACCGTCAAAATAATCTGATACAGTGTTTTTCTTAGATACCTTGAACCTTTCTTGGTTATTGCGGTGTGCTGGGCGGTAAACTGGCTGGATTCATGGTGATACGGTGCAACACCTGCAAATTTTATTATCTGAGATGCTTTTGTGTAGTTGCAAATATCTCCTAACTCCGCTAAAATGGATGTACCGGAAAAGTGTGAAATTCCCGGTATGGAGAGGATAGGAGAGTCGTTTTGTAAGGAGAACTCTTCTATCTTTTTGTCTGTTTCAGAAAGTTGTTTTTCAATCATTTCAATCTGACGGACAAGGTGTCTAATCTGTATTTCTTCAGCAACAGAATGTATGCCGACAGAAGTTTTAGCTGCTGCTTTAAGCTGCTCGGCAGAAAGTGAAATCCGCTTTCCACGCCTATTATATTCAAAACATTCTCGGATGGTTTGAATATCGGAGTCTGCAATTTTTTTGGCAGATGCAAATGTTTTCAAAACATTCATGTAAACAATGCCGTACTTTGAACGGAACAAGGAATTAAATTCAGGGAATACGATATCAATGCATTTCTGAAGCCGGTTTTTGTAGATGTTTAATTCTTCTTTCAGGTTATGATGATGACGTGTCAGCTGCTTTTGTTCATAAAGGTCAAAGCGATTCACTTTTGTAATGCGATATGGTTTCTTACGATGGTTGGAGCTTATTACATCACAAATAGTAAGAGAATCGAGGGAGTCATTTTTGGTGATGCCGCCTTGAAGTTTTCTGGTAAGGTCAGTAGTGGCTGGGTTAATCAGTGCAACAGTATAATGACTGTCAAGAAGATACTTGAGCAAGGCAAAGTGATAATGCCCGGTATCTTCCATGCCAATCAGAAGTTCTGATTTGGCATAGTCGCTTAGTTTTTTGATGAGTGACAGGAATCCTTCCTGATTGTTATTAAAAACAGAAGGATTTGATAGTATTTCTCCGGTTCCTTTGTCAATGATGGAAAAGGTGTGTTGGTTTTTACCGATGTCAATTCCGACTAAAATCATGATAATACATTCCTTTCGTGAAAATATGTAATGTGTTATCCACAGCACTCATTTCATAAAACCTGGTACAAGATACGAATTCGAGACTCATCTAACTAATCATTATTTAGAAATGAGGTGTGGTAAGAACCTCCGTTAAGTAGTCAAAGCCACAGGTTGAACGTACAAATCCACATCACATATTTATATCATACAAATGTACAGCACCGTAATCAACCACGGATTAAAAGGTTGATAGAAAGGAGAAGGTATATTTGTAAGTGACCGTTAGATGAGTCAATTACAATATACCAGGTCGAAGGTATGCTTAAGGGAATAACAGTAGAAGAATACGGAGAGGTTATGAAGAGAGAAGGATTTGACGACGGTAAAGCGGCAGGTCTTGCGGAAGGTGAAAAAATCAAGGCACTCGAAATAGCCAAGGCCATGAAAGAAGAAAACCTTGATATAGAGACTATAGCCAGAGTTTCAGGGTTACCTAAAGAGAAGATAGAGACGTTGTAATTCAATACGCATATTACAGAGCATATACGGTCTTTTGAAGATTGTGTATGCTCTTTTTTGTGTGTTTTCAGTCTTTTTTAACTGTGCAGGGTATATACATATATCATTAAAACTATACGGAGGTATATATGGACATATTAAAAAAGAGCATTAAAGCCTTTGTTATCTGCATTGTGCTGTTTATAATGCTGACTGCACTTGCTTCACTTCTGATGCATACAGGACTTCTGCCGGGTGATACTGCAAGGCTGTGTATGTATGTTATTCTTTCGCTGTGCTGCTTCTTTGCAGGACTTATGGCGGCAGGAGTATTTACTATTAAGGGGATACTGTCGGGGATCGGCGCTTCAATTGTTTTCGTTATTTTTGTCTGGTGCGGAATTTCGCTGTATACAGGGGAATTTAACCCTGCAGGTTTAATAAATAAGATGAATTTAGTACCGTTAGCGGCAGGTATGATAGGCGGCATAGTGGGCAGCAACACAAAAAAGTGATGGTTTTGTGTCTAAAATCCTGTATTTCTCTTGTGTCATAAGCAAAAAAGTAGTAAAATATTATGAGTTATGTTTAAGATGGCACAGTTTTATGCCAAACACAAATACATAAGAGAAAGCAGGTAATAATATGAGTCAAAACTTTAAAAGAGTACTGTCAATAATACTCATTGTATTTACAGTATTCGCATGGTATGTCACCATCTTCGGAATCGGCAAGATCGAGCCGATCAAAGACAAGCTTAATCTGGGACTGGACATCGAGGGCGGCGTATATGTCGTAATGGAAGCCGAAACCGACTATACAGGTGAAGAACTTACCAAACTGATGGAACAGACCAAGACTGTAATGGAAAATCGTGTTTACGAAATGGGATTTTCTGAAGCAGTTGTAACCATAGAAGGAAGCAAGAGATTGAGAATAGAACTTCCGGGCGCAGAGGATGCAGAAGAAGCAATCGACCAGATAGGACAGGTTGCACAGCTTCAGTTCCTTCTTGCAGACGGCTCGCTTGTAGTTGACGGCGGCAATGTCAAGGATGCAACATCAGGCACCAGCCAGGAATCAACAGGATATGTTGTAAATGTTCAGTTTGACAGTACAGGAGCAAGCAAATTCGAAGAAGGCTCCAGAAAAGCACTGTACGGAGAAGTCGAAAACAAGATGAAGGAGCAGGGCGTTCCAAGCAACAAATGTATTGCTATAGTGCTTGACGGCAACATTATAACTGCACCTGAGGTACAGAATGTAATCAGCGGCGGAAGCTGCCAGATAACAGGTAACTACACAAGTGAATCAGCATCAAATCTGGCTGCGCTTATCAGAGGCGGTTCACTTCCTGTAACACTTACAGAGGTTACATCTTCAACACAGTCTGCATCAATAGGTTACAATGCTCTTGAAAAGAGCGTTATCGCTGGAGCTATAGGCTTTGCCCTTATCTTCATACTTATGATTGCAGCATACAGATTCCTCGGACTTATTGCAAATGTAGCGCTGCTGCTGTACATAATACTTGTATTATGGGCAATGGCATTCTCAGGAAGTACACTGACACTGCCTGGTATTGCGGGTATCATACTCGGCATAGGTATGGCAGTTGACGCCAACGTAATCATATTCTCAAGAATAAGAGAAGAAATGAGCGCGGGCAAATCGGTAAGAATTTCATGCGAGTCCGGTTTCCACAATGCGTTATCAGCTATCATGGACGGACAGATTACAACTCTTATCGCAGGCGTTGTTCTGTACGAGGTTGGTTCAGCTACAGTTAAAGGCTTTGCCGTAACATTAATGCTGGGCGTTATCTTCAGTATTATTTCAGGCGTGCTTATCACAAGACTTTATCTTGAAACCTTTATCGGTCTCAAGAGAGAAGAGCCTAAGAAATCACTGTTTGGCGTTAAGGAGGACGGATCAGCAAGCTTCCACATCAGGAAGTTCTTCCACGTGCTCAGACACAGAAAAATCTACTATATTATCAGTATTGCAATAATCCTGTGCGGATTTATCGTAGGCGGTATCAGAGGCTTTAACTACGGTATCGACTTCACAGGCGGTACTACAATGACTGTCGAAATGAACAAGCAGGTTGATTTTGCAGATGTAAACAAGGTGCTTGATGAATTCGACGCCGAAAACGTAAGCCTTGTATACGGCGGAACTGATAACACACAGATAATAATCAGAACAACTACATTCTTTGACAATGATGCCAGAGCAGAAATCTTTGATGCGATGCAGGCAGAGCTTGGTTGTCCTGATGACGGACTTATAGCGTCAGAGCAGTTCGGACCTGCAGTAGGTGACGAGCTCAAGGCAAACGCTGTCAAGGCAGTCCTTATAGCTGCATTATGCATGCTTATATACATCGTAGTAAGATTCAGAAAAGTACCGTTTGGTGTAGCCGCTCTTGCAGGTGTATTCCACGACGTACTTATAGTAATCGCATTCTACGGAATATTCCATGTTACTATCAATAATCCGTTTATCGCAGGTATCCTTACAGTTGTAGGTTACTCCATAAACGATACTATAGTAATCTTCGACAGAATAAGAGAAAACCTTGGTCTTACCAAGAAACGTGACCTTATGGAGCTTACGGACACAAGTGTAAATCAGGTACTGGGAAGATCACTTATGACATCAGCAACAACTCTGATCGTTATGATTCCTATGTACATTATGGTTTCAGCATCAATCAGACAGTTCATACTCCCGCTGATGGTAGGTGTAATCGTAGGCGCAGCTTCATCGATATTCGTATGCTCACCGATTTACTATGACCTCACAAAGCTTTCCGAAAAAAGAAAGAACAACGGAGGCGGCGGAAGCAAAAAGAAATACCAGGGAGCTCCAAAAAAAGAAAAAGAAAAACCTAAAGATTACGGCGAAGGCGCAATAGTTTAGTTATTACAGTTTTTCGGCAGTTTAAAGGAATACAGATGAATCGCAGACAGCAGTTTTTAGATGACATTTTGAATATTAATCCCAATTATGATGTTGACCTTATCAACAAAGCATACTCCATAGCAGAGGATATGCACAACGGACAGCTCAGAAAATCAGGTGAGCCGTATATAATTCACCCGATTGAAGTTGCCCGTATACTTGCAGAGCTTGGAATGGATGATGAAACTCTAGTTGCAGGTCTGCTTCACGATGTCATAGAGGATACTCCGTATACAAAGGAACAGCTCAAAGCCGAATTCGGCGAAGAAGTGCTGCTTCTGGTCGACGGAGTTACCAAGCTGGGTTCCATCGTATTTGAAAACAAAGAGGAAAAACAGGCCGAAAACCTGAGAAAAATGTTCCTTGCAATGTCAAAGGACATCAGAGTTTTAATTATAAAGCTGGCGGACAGGCTTCACAATCTCAGAACAATCAACTATATGACAGAGGAGAAGATTAAAGAAAAGTGCAGAGAAACACTTGAAATCTACGCTCCTCTTGCCAGCAGGCTGGGAATATACACTATGAAGTTCGAGATGGAGGATATTGCCCTTAAATATCTGGAGCCTGAAGCCTACTATGAGCTTGCCGAAAAGGTAAGCGCAAGAAAAGGCGAAAGGGAGGCTGTAATAAATCAGGTTATAGCTGAGGTTAAGAAAGCCCTCGACGATTTCAATATCAAATGTGAAATCATGGGCCGTTCCAAGCACTTTTACAGCATCTACCGCAAGATGAAATATCAGCACAAGCAGCTTGATGAAATCTTTGACCTTACTGCAATCAGAGTAATTGTAGAGTCGGTCAAGGACTGCTATGCTGTACTTGGCATAGTCCACACAATGTGGAAGCCTATACCGGGTAAATTCAAAGACTATATAGCTATGCCAAAGCCTAATATGTATCAGTCGCTTCATACTACGGTAATAGGCGACAACGGAGATCCTTTTGAAATCCAGATAAGAACCTATGAGATGCACAAGATTGCCGAATACGGTATTGCTGCGCACTGGAAATACAAAGAAGGAATTAAATCCGACAAAGAAGAAGTAAAACTTGCATGGCTCAGACAGACGCTTGAACTCCAGAAAGATATGGACGATCCGAGAGAGTTCATGGAGACACTCAAAGTGGATCTGTTTGCAAGTCAGGTTTATGTATTTACACCAAGAGGTGACGTGCTGGAGCTACCTGCTGGCTCCACACCTCTTGATTTTGCATTTAAAATACATTCAGATATAGGGTGCAAATGTGTGGGCGCCAAAATCAACGGCAAAATAGTTACAATCAACCACACTCTGCAAAACGGTGATATTGTTGAAATACTTACAAATCCAAACTCATCGGGACCTAATATCGACTGGCTCAGAATTGCCAAGAGCAGTACGGCAAGAACCAAGATAAGACAGTACCTCAAAAAAGAAAACCGCTCGGGTACTATCGACAAGGGCAAGGATGCCATTGACAAATATATGCGCAAAAAAGGCTACGACCCTAACGAAGTCCTTAAATCAGCATATATCAATAAAGCGGTAAAAGAATTAAAATATCATTCACTTGATGATTTTTATACACAGATAAGTCAGGGAGGCACCATACTCGGTAAGGCTGCCACCCTCATTATCAGTCTGTTCAAAGAGCAGAAAAAAGCAGAAGAAGAGAAATCCAAAAACGAAATTACCGCAATCGAAACAAAACCTGTCAGCAAACATACAAGATCCAGATATAACGACGCCGGCGTTAAAGTCAAAGGCGTTGACAACCTTCTGGTGAGAGTATCCAAATGCTGCAGTCCGGTTCCGGGAGATCAGATTATAGGATATATAACCAAAGGGAGAGGAGTTTCAGTACACAGAGTTGACTGTCCCAACATAGTTAATCTTCCCGAAAGTGAAAAAGCAAGATTTATAGAGGTTGAATGGAGCGGCGGAGAAAAAGCCATTTCCTACAACACAGATATATCTATAATCGCTGAGGACAGAAAGGGTATGTTTGCAGACATTTCAAGAACCTGCGAGGATCTGGACGTCCATATTGCAGGAGTAAATGCGAGATCAGACAAGGACAATGTCGTTCATATGACAATGACTCTGGCGCTTTCCGATACAGGAGAAATTCAGAAGGTCCTCAGAAATCTCAAAAACATACACGGCGTTATAGACGTATACAGGAGCAATTAGATTTAAAATGAGAGCAGTAGTACAGAGAGTAACAAAATCAAGTGTGACCGTAGACGGACAGATTACAGGTGCAACAGATGAGGGCCTTGTAGTCCTAATAGGCGTTGAGGAGGGCGATACCGACAAAGACGCCGGATATATTGCGGATAAGGTTTCGGGCCTCAGAATATTTGAGGACGAAAACGAAAAAATGAACCTGTCGGTAAAGGATGTCGGCGGCAGTATTCTTGCAATATCACAGTTTACTCTGCTGGGAGATGTACGCAAAGGCAAACGCCCCAGCTTTATAACTGCGGAAGACCCCGAAATTGCAAACAGACTTTATCAGCAGGTCTGCGAGAACATAAGAAATCAGGGGATTAAAGTTGAAACAGGAATATTTCAGGCGCATATGCTTGTAAAAATAAATAATAACGGCCCGGTGACAATACTGCTGGACAGCCGTAAAACTTTTTAAAGAGGTGGAATATGAAAATAGTAAATATACCTACAGGAATGCTGCAGGCAAACACATACCTTGTATGTGACGAAACCAGCAGACTCGGCTTTATAGTTGACCTTGGCGGATACAGCAAGGAACTCAAAAACATAATCAAAAAAAACGACATTCAGATACAGTATATAGTTCTGACTCACGGTCACGGAGACCATATAGGCGGAGTACAGGAGCATCTCAAGGATTTTCCTGACGCAAAGGTTGTATGTTCAAGAGCAGAGGAAAAAATGCTTCTGGATCCGGAATTAAACGAAGCTCATCACTTTGGTCCTGAAAAAGTATCTTTCAAGCCGGACATACTTGTTGATGACGGTGATACCCTGACTGTGGGCAATATGACAATGAAATTCATAATGACTCCGGGACATACAGAGGGCGGAATGTGCATACTGGTTGATGACGTGCTGTTCAGCGGAGATACGCTGTTCTGCAGATCAATAGGAAGAACAGACCTTGCAGGCGGTGATTTCAGAACAATTATGGAATCAATCAAAAAGAAGCTGTTCCTGCTACCGGACGAAACACAGGTGCTTCCGGGACATATGGGACCTACCACAATAGGATTTGAAAAGGAGAACAATCCTTTTGTATAATATCGTCTTAAACAATGTAACCAAAAGATATGAATACGAGGAGCTTATCAAAATATTTCTTCCCGAGGACGAGTTTGAGGTATATGCTTTAGAGCAGCACAGACAGGGAGAATATATAACGCCGCAGGAGCTTGCGGAGCAGACCGGAAATCTTCCGGACAGACTGGAATTCACCCTTGATGGCGATACTAAAACTGATAAGAACAAATTAAAGGCTCAGATTTATGACAGGCTTTCAGAGCTGACAGGACAAAGACCGCCGTGGGGAACTCTTACAGGCGTAAGACCGGTCAAGCTTGCAGGTATGCTGTCTGACCCTTACAGAGAGTTTACAGAGGACTACAGGGTAAGCAGCGACAAGGCAGGAGAGCTTGTTGATATATATAATTACCAGCAGGAAAAACTGGGAAAACCATCTGAGAACTCGGCAGGCATATATGTAGGGATACCATTTTGTCCTACGAGATGTCTTTACTGTTCATTTACATCAAATCAGGCAGGCAGAGAGGCAATAGACGCATATCTTGAGGCGCTGATGCTGGAAATCGAAGCAGCAGGTAGCGGAATGGCTGAATCCGGAATAATTCCCGAAAGCATATATATAGGCGGCGGTACGCCTACAACCCTTGACGAGTATCAGCTTGACAGACTGCTTTCACATATAGAGAAGAATATAAATCTTGAGAGCATTAAAGAATTCACCGTAGAGGCAGGCAGACCCGATACAATCACAGAGGCCAAAATACAGGCGCTTTCTGAGCATAATATAGACAGAATAAGCATAAATCCGCAGACTATGAAAGAGGAAACCCTTCATATAATCGGCAGAAACCATACAAACAGGCAGATTTACGATGCTTTCAGTCTTGCCCGTAAATACGGACTTCCCGTAATCAACTGCGACCTCATAGCAGGGCTTCCGGAAGAAACCCCTGAGGATTTCAAAGATACGGTAAACAAAGTCGCAGAGCTTGGAGCTGAAAACATAACTGTTCACACTCTGGCAGTCAAAAGAGCCTCAAAGCTCAAGGATATAGACAGGGATTTTCATTTCAGACAGGCCGAAACGGTTTCGCAGATGCTTGCGGCAGGCAGAGAGATTTTAGATGACAAAGGCTACAGGCCGTACTATCTTTACAGACAGAAGCATATGGCCGGTAGCCTTGAAAATACAGGGTACTGCAAAGACGACACTTTTAGTGTATACAACATAAGGATTATGGAGGAGGCTCAGAGCATTATAGCTATGGGAGCCGGAGGTATCAGCAAGGTATATTACCCTGCCGAAAACAGGCTTGAAAGAGTACCTAATGTATCAAATTATGAGATATACATTTCACGAATAGATGAAATGATTGAAAGAAAAAACAGACAGATATTTAACGGGAGGTGAAAAAATTGCTTACAAATGCACCAAAAGGAACGAAAGATATGCTTCCTCAGGACGCATACAAATGGAAATATGTAAGAAACGCTTTTGCGGACATCTGCGCAAAATACGGCTTCAAACAGATTGCAACACCTGTATTTGAACACACAGAGCTGTTCAAAAGAAGCGTAGGCGACACAACCGACATCGTGCAGAAAGAGATGTATACTTTCACAGATTTCGGCAACAGAAGCATTACATTAAGACCCGAGGGAACTTCTCCTGTAGCAAGATCATTTGTAGAGCACAAGGCTTATACGGACCCGCAGCCTACAAAATATTTTTATGACATATCCTGCTTCAGATACGAGAAGCCTCAGTCAGGCAGACTGAGACAGTTCCACCAGTTCGGAATAGAAACTTTCGGAACTGACAATATGCTGGCAGACGCCGAGGTTATATCCCTTGGATATGAATTTTTAAACTCTATGGGTATTAAGGATATAGAGCTTAGAATTAACAGCATCGGATGTCCGAAGTGCAGAGAAAAGCACAGAGCTGCCCTAAGAGAATTTCTTGCAGACAAATATGATGACCTTTGCGATACCTGCAAGGACAGATACGAGAGAAATCCTCTGAGAATATTAGACTGCAAATCACCCGTATGTCAGGAGCTGGTGCAGGGAGCGCCTGTAATGCTGGACTACCTGTGTGACGACTGCAGGAACGCGTTCGAGGAGCTTAAGCAGAACCTTGAGGCTATGAACATTGAATATGTTGTAGACCCGGGAATTGTAAGAGGACTTGACTATTACACAAAGACAGCCTTTGAATTTGTAACTACAAGCATAGGAGCGCAGGGCACTGTATGCGGCGGCGGCAGATACGACAACCTTATAGAGGAAGTAGGAGGTCCGTCAACGCCGGGCGTGGGCTTTGGTCTTGGTATTGAAAGACTGCTTCTTACAATGGAGGCAAACGGTGTGGAAATACCAAAACCACGCGAAACAGAGGTATTTATAGTTATTATGGGTGACAGAGCCAAAAAATACGGTCTTAAGCTTGCGGGAGAGCTTAGAGCAAGCGGCATAAACACTGAAATTGACCTGCTTGAGAGAAATATCAAGGGTCAGTTCAAGGCTGCGGACAGATCGGGAGCATCTTATGCCGTAGTTATAGGTGACAATGAAATTGAAACAGGGATTTTAAATGTTAAAATTCTTGATAAATCCGAACAGGTAGAGGTTTCAATGGACAGTATAGTAAAGACTTTATGTGAGAAACTGGAGAAATAGCAAATGACTAAGATAGGGATATTTGGAGGGAGCTTTGATCCGATACATTTCGGACATATATACCTTGCAATGCAGGCAAAGGACGAGGCGGAGCTGGACAGAATAATATTTGTTCCTGCAAACCTGCAACCCTTCAAACTTGACAGAAAAGCCACAGACGGCAGACACAGGGCGGAGATGATAGAGCTTTCGGTTCAGAATTATGACGGAGCCATAGTTTCACCGTATGAATTAAACAGAGATGAGATTTCATATACGGTAAACACTCTCAATCATTTCAGATATGAGTTTGGAAACAGCGCTGAAATCTATTTCATAACGGGAACCGACGCTTTCCTCAAAATTGATACGTGGAAAAACGCCAATGAAATACTTTCGGGATATTCGTTTATCATAGGCTCAAGACCGGGCTACAGAGATGACGAGCTTAAAGCCAAGATAGACGAGCTTAAATCAAAATACGGCTGCAATATAATTGTGGTGCACAATACCCAGATTGATGTTTCATCTACAGAGCTGAGAGAGAAGCTCAAAAACGGAGAGTCTGTCAAAGACTATATAAATCCTAAGGTTGAAAGGTATATACAGGAGAATGGACTATATAAATAAGTGTCTTGAATATATAGATAAAAACCTCAAGGAATCAAGAAAACAGCATACTTTCGGAGTTGTAGAAACGGCAAAGCAGCTTGCGGCGGCATATAATCAGGATGTTTCAAAAGCCGAAACTGCCGCTCTGTTTCACGACATAGCAAAGCCTCTCTCGGCAGAGGAGTCCGATGAGGAGGTCAGAAAGTTTAATATAGGTCAGGAATTTATCGGAAATACAAATCTGGCTCACGGCAGAATAGCCGCCTGCTGGGCGGAAAAGTATTACGGCATAGAGGATAAGGATATTCTCAATGCAATCAGGTATCATACCTCGGCAAGAGCGGGAATGTCTGTGCTCGAAAAAATAATATTTGTTGCAGATGCAGTAGAGCCGGGCAGGACATATCCCGAGGCCGCAGAACTTCGCAAAAAGGCCTTTGATGACCTTGAGGGCGTGTACGAGTTTATTCTCAAATGGACCGTTGACGATCTTAAACAAAAAGGAATCGATCCCGGACGGGATACTATAGAAGCATATAAGGAGTGTTTTGATGAACAGTAAGGAAATGGCGCTGTTTGCAGCTAAGACATTAGATGCAAAAAAAGGCGGAGATGTAATGATTATCGACATCGCTGAGAAATCTTCCTTTGCAGATTATTTCGTACTTGTAACTGCGGGAAGCGAAAGACAGCTGAATGCGCTTGTCGATGAAATGGAATTTGTTTTTGAAAAGGAAGGTATATTTGTAAAGAGCATAGAGGGAAAGCCTTCGTCCGGCTGGATGCTTATGGACTACGGCGATATCATAGTCAATGTTCTTACAGAGCAGATGCGAGATAAATACAGCATAGAAAAAATCTGGGGAGACTGCAGCACACTGGATTTTTAATTGATAACCGGAGGATACAGAAATGAACGAAAGATATAATTTCAGAGAAATAGAAAAGAAATGGCAGAAATACTGGGCTGACAACAATACTTTCAAAATGGAAGAAAAGCCGGATATGGAAAAGTACTATGTACTTGAAATGTTCCCTTATCCGTCAGGAAAGCTTCATATGGGTCATGTAAGAAACTATTCAATAGGTGACGTTGTTGCAAGATTTAAGAATATGCAGGGCTATAACGTGCTTCACCCTATGGGCTTTGACTCTTTCGGACTTCCTGCAGAGAATGCGGCAATCAAGCACGGAGTTGCGCCGGATATCTGGACATGGGACAATATACACGAAATGGAGGAGCAGCTTTCAGAGCTGGGTCTTTCTTATGACTGGGACAGAGAAGTATGTACCTGTCACCCTGATTACTATAAATGGATGCAGTGGATTTTCATTCAGTTCTACAAAAAAGGACTGGCATACAAAAAAGAAAATCCTGTAAACTGGTGTCCTGACTGCCAGACAGTTCTGGCAAACGAACAAGTTGTTGACGGCGTATGCGAAAGATGCGGAGCGCCTGTAGGCAAGAAAAACCTTTCACAGTGGTACTTCAAGATTACAGATTACGCTGAAAGA
>ERZ857745.661-NODE-661-length-49498-cov-4.907833_pt1 | contig 49498 bp, 93 predicted proteins | sample MGYA00519699_ERZ857745 | MGnify/ENA primary metagenome ERZ857745 (study PRJEB31778, sample SAMEA3449357) | human gut metagenome | biome: human gut; feature: human-associated habitat; material: faeces | place: United Kingdom | collected 2010/2012 ... | reverse complement strand
AAGGAGGTATGAAGATGAAGCCGATTTATATACCTAAAGGAAAAGCAAAAGAGTACGGTGATTATGCTATCAACATTTATACGGGATGTCCTCACAGATGTTATTACTGCTTTGCCCCGTCAGTGTTAAGGAAAGATCGGGAACAGTTTCACACTAACATAAAGCCTCGTGATGGGATTGTGGAGGCAACTATTAAACAGTTAGAGCGGGAAGGAATCGCGGGCAAATTGATACACCTGTGTTTCATCTGTGACCCATACCCCACAGGACATGATACCACGGCGACACGGCAGATTATAAAGGCTATCAAGGCAAGTGGGAACCATGTTCAGATACTTACAAAGGGCGATGGGAGCCGTGACTTTGATTTGCTGGATGAAAACGATTGGTACGGTATTACCTATGATGGTATGTATGGCGGTGTATATATGCCAAGCGACAGGCTTATAGATGTGAAAGAAGCGCATGACTGGGGAATAAAAACATGGTGTTCTTTTGAGCCTGTAACGGATGCAGATCGGGTTTTGGAATGTATCGAGAACTGTTATGACATATTTGACAAGGTTAAAATTGGAAAATTGAATTACTATTCGTCAAATATTAACTGGAAACAGTTTGGGGAAGAAGCCGAACAACTATGCAAGCAACTTGGCATTGATTACTACATAAAAGAGAGCTTACGGGCAGAAATGGTCAAACCCCCGAAGGAGGAAAAATGAAACGAGTAATAGCAATAACAATATTAACCCTGCTGACCCTCGCCATGTGCGGGTGCGGAAAGGCCGAGGCCGGTATTTATAGGTTCCGAATACTGGAAATGGGTCTATCGCATGAAATATATGTTGACACTCTAACAGGGGTGCAATACATACAACTAAAAGATCACGGCTTGTGCGTAATGGTAGACGCGGAGGGAAGGCCGTTGATATGGGAGGGCGCGGAATGAGCTATGAATTACTGCGGCCTGATATATGGGAGTGTATACGGCGCGGGGGCGGATACTGCCCCTGCGCGATAATCAAGGATGAGGAAAGCAGATGTATCTGCAAGGAGTTCAGAGAAGGTCAGGAAACTAACTGCCATTGCGGCGTATGGAGGAAACATGACGATAGGGCAGAGGATACGAATGTACCGAGAAAAGAAGGGCAAGTCGCGGGCTGCGATGGAGCGCGAAACCGGCATAAGCGCGGCGACCATTTATCACTATGAGATGGACAGCATGGAGCCGACCGCGAGCAGGATCATATGGTTGGCAGATTATTTTAACATAACGGCAGATGAATTGTTAAGGAGGAACCAATGACGAAACGCGAACAACGGGCATACATCAGGCGGTTGCTTGTTCGTTGGGGGAAAGCCAAGAGAAACGCGAAAGAAATAGATAAAAAAATAGCCAGTATCAAAGAGAGAATGGAAGCGGTAGCGGATATTCGCCCACAGGTTTTATCGGGTATGCCGCACGGCAGCGACATTACCGACCCGACCGCCCGGAGTGCTATAAAGCTCATGGCGGCAAAGGAGCGGTATAATCTGCAAATGGCTGAAATGCTGGAAAGAATAAACGATGATATGTCATTCGTAGCGTTCATGGATGCCGCATTAGATGAGTTCCCCGCGAACCAGAGAAGGGTAATTGAGCTGAAATATAACTTTTACGAACATTTCTATTCGCGGGATATGCCGTCTAATACCAGGGTAGGTGTAAAAATGGATAAATCCCCCAAGGCAATAGAACACCTTGAAGAACGTGCGATAGACAGAATGATGAAATACATAGACATACCGGAGTGAGATATGCTTGATTCAGGCTTTTACAACATGGAAAGGCGGTATAAGGAAAAACAATAGATGTATATATTGATTTTTTGTCCCTCATGAATATACTGTAATTGACGAGGGACAAAAAGAAAGGGGGAAAGAATGAAGTCCCAACCCAAAGTAGGAAGGCCGCCCGTGGAGGAGCCGTTAAACGTTAAGTTTAGTATTCGTCTTACAGAGAAAACAAATGAGCAAGTGCAAGCATATTGCAGGGAAAGAGGAATAACGCGAAATGAGTTTATACGGCAGGCCATAGAAGCAGCACTCCAAAACTAAAAAGACGAGGTTAGCGCCGATGACAAGGGACAAGATTTGTCGCTAACCTCACGTGCCACATCAGGCAGATAAATTGTATCATGTCTGCCTCCTGCGGTCAAGGAAATGGAGGTTTACTATATGGAAAAAACCCGAATAATCAGCGCATTGGAGAAAGTAACAATGGACTTAGAATTGGCAAGGGATATACAGTCGTCAGTAAATCAAGCGGTATTTGACTACACGGATAATTTCTTGGTATCGGAGTATGTCTCAAATTATTCGATAATGAGCAATGGGGCCTTTGCTATAATCTACAAAAACATAAACGTTCTAAACGCGCTAATAGGCCAAATTACAGGTGATGAAAGGAGTTACAATGAACGAACTACAGATATTCAATAACAACCAGTTTGGAGAGATGAGAACCATTACCGAAAACGGTACTACACTTTTCTGCGGTTCTGATGTAGCAAAAGCACTCGGATATGCAAGACCGAATGAAGCAATTACCGCCCATGCAAAGGGTACGGTAAAACGGCGTACCCCTACCAATGGTGGCGAACAGGAGATGCTTTTTATCACGGAAGGTGATGTATATCGCCTGATAACCCATAGCAAGCTGCCCACCGCTGAGAAGTTTGAACGCTGGGTGTTTGATGAAGTCCTCCCCTCTATCCGTAAACATGGTATGTACGCCACGCCGACCACGATAGAACAGATGATAGCCGACCCCGCCAACGCTATAAAGGTGTTTTCAGCCCTTAAACAAGAGCAGGAGCGGCGGAAGGAGCTTGAAGCGACAGTAGAACACAACGCTCCTAAAGTGCTGTTTGCGGAGGCCGTGCAAGCCTCACACGATAGTTGCTTAGTGGGACAGCTTGCAAAGATGATACGCCAGAACGGGAAGCCCATAGGGGCTAACAGAATGTTCACATGGTTGAGGGATAACGGCTGGCTATGCAAGAAGGGCGAAAACTGGAATATGCCCACCCAAAAGGCTATGGAAGCCGGATATTTTGAGATAAAGGAAACGGTTATAGCCAACCCTGACGGAAGCACCAGAATAACACGCACCCCGAAAGTAACGGGGAAAGGGCAGATTTATTTCATCAACTGTTTTTTGAGGGGAGAAAATGAAAATAGCTGTATATGCCATAGCTAAAGACGAAGAAAAATTCGTTGACAGGTGGTATGAGACGGCAAAAGAGGCTGATTATGTCTGCGTTCTCGATACGGGGAGCGCAGACAAAACCGTTGATAAGCTGAAATCATACAACTGCATCGTAAAAACCAAAATCATACAGCCGTGGAGGTTTGATGTAGCGCGAAATGAATCATTGAAAATCATACCGGAAGATGCGGACGTGTTGGTGTGCCTCGACCTGGACGAAATCATACAGCCCGGCTGGGCGGAAATCATACGGAAAAACTTCCACGGGACGCGGGGAAGGTATTTATATGTTTGGAGCCATGAATCATACGGCAGGGACGGAGTATCATTCAACGCCGATAAAATTCATACAAAATCATACTACTGGAAGAACCCCGTTCACGAAGTGCTGAAATCATACGGCGAAGAATCATACTGCGATTTGCCGTTGAGGGTTGACCATTGGCCCGATGAGAAGAAAAGCCGCAGCAATTACCTGCCGCTTCTGGAGCTGGCGGTTAAGGAAGAGCCGGAGAACGACCGAAACATGCATTACTTAGGCCGCGAATATATGTTCCATCGGGAATACGGCAAGGCCATTGAAACGCTTGAGAAACATCTTGCCCTTAGAAGTGCCGTGTGGCCGCCTGAGCGGGCCGCCAGTATGCGTTTCATTGCTCGGTGTAAAATCATGCAGGGAAAACAATTAGAGGCCGAGGCGTGGCTACAGAGGGCTATAATCGAGGCCCCCGAATACCGTGAAGCATGGTTTGAAATGATGAAAATCATGTATCATGCTAAAAACTGGAAATCATGCATCTATTACGGCGAATCATGCGTGAACATACGGGAAAGGCCGTTATCATACATTTGCGAGCCTGACCCGTGGGGGCCGCTGCCGTTTGATATGCTGTCCATAGCCTATTATAACACGGGCCGCCCCAGAGAAGCCCTGGAAGCGGCGAATCATGCGTTGATGTACGGCCCGGATGACAGAATCATGCAGAACGTGAAAATCATGCAATCATACATCGGGGAACCGTCCTAAGGTCTCCCGAACGACCCCAAGCCGGAAATCATATATCCCCACGCCGTCGCACTCTCGGCGGTAGATACGGGCGGCGGCGCGGGCCTGGGCGAGGGTGCTATACTTCCGCCGCTCGTCGTGCCCCTCGCCCCTCGTCCATGTAATAACCTGATAACGCATTTTGTACCTCCTTAAAATCATACGGCGGGGGCGGCTTTACGCCGCCACAACCGTTATATCCCTGTAAAAGTTAGTGTCGAAATAATCGACCATTCCGTTGCTATCATCGTGATGATAAGTATCAAGAACGGCATTTATCTTGTGCAGCTTTGCTTTAAATTCTACAGTGTACTCCTTGTAACTGTCGATATGATAATGGTTAATATCTATATCATGGCTGATGCTGTAATCATAATCCCGGGCGGCATGGCTGCGGAGCGTGCGCTGCTGCTCGTCTGCGTCTAATGCGAACCATTTTTCACGGTGTATCTGTTCGCCGTCCTCAGTACAAAGCCAGTAACCTATATCATTGTAGCTATAATTATTAATGTATTCGTCACGGCTCACGAAGTCGGCCGCAGTAGCGTTGACCCTAATTCTTACGGACTGCCCGCCGCTGTAAGTCTTACAGGATACAGAACAACCCTTGATGCCCTGCCGCTTCAACTCTTCGCGAATGGCCTTTGAAAGGTCGGAGCCGTACAAGTGCTGAATGGATTTGTTGCCGTCCCAGCGGGTAGCCCCAAGGTAGCCCTCGGAGATCGTGCCGCCCAGCTCGTTGTCATGCTCACCGATAGCCGCTAATATGTCATTCTGAGCGGCGAACCCGTACCAACAACCCTTCTTCGGGTTCCAGCGCATTTTCAGACCGCGAAGAGCGGTTAAAACCTCGGCGGCGGGCTTGCTTTCAAAATAAATTTCGTTGCTGTTATATTGTGCGTTCTTCTCGATTCTGTAGCTTGCCATTTTATAACCTCCATTGTTCGGGGTGGTTCCCCTTTCGATGTCTCTATTATATACTTACGGGAGTATATAGTCAACTGAAACATTAAGGTAAAAGCCTTAAATAATTAGGAAGATATACTTGCGGTAGTATGCCAGAAATGATATAATGTTTGCGGAGGTGATAACATGGGCACATCAGCAACTAGGGCTAAAAGAAAATACAACTCAAAAACGTATGAACGACTTGACATCACAGTAAAAGCAGGAGAAAAAGAAAAAATAAAACAGAGAGCGGAAAAGTTAGGAAAAAGCATTAACGCCTATATAACCGATCTGATATATGAGGACATGGAAAAAGAGGGCTGATATAGCCCTCTTATATCATTGGAGTACCCGCCCACCAGCGAGATCATGGCCCAGCTGCGGAAACTGGAGAAGGAAATTGGCACAGCGAGGTGCAAGCAATTATTGGGCAAAACTAAAAGAAAGACTAAAGTCAGAAGGGGCATCAGAACTGCTGACAAATTGTCAGCAGTTGAAATTGAAGGCGGCTGACGGCAAGCGCCGTCTGACTGATAAGGCAAAATCTTTTGATGCGGGGGTTAGTGGGGGCAAATAACTATTATAATATCAATATGGAGTATTAGACCGACCCCCGAAGGGGCGGAAAAAACAAAAAAAGAAAAATTGAAAAGATTGTCAAATCCCCCCCATAAAGGGGGGATAAACTATCGCAATAAATAAATTACCGTTGCGTATTAAGGAGGTGTAACGTATGGCAAGCAGCAAAGAGCAATACAGAGGCCAGCCCCATTGTAGGCCAGGACTAACAGACGAGCAGCGCCAGGCCGTCAAATTGTGGGTATGGGGCGAGGAGCAGGAGGACGGCACCACCCATTACATGAGCGGCTACAAGGAGATCGCCGACCGGGTAGGAGTCAATAAAATTACCGTGTGGCGGTGGTTCCGGGAGTTCCCCGTGTTCCAGGCCGCATTGGATAAGGAGCTGGCAGAGAGGGGCAAGGAGGACGATAAATTTTATCAACGGATGCGTTCTCGTGCGCAAAAAGTTCTCGAAAAAAACCTAAATGCCCCTTATGCACGGGATTCTACGGCCGCCGCTCTGGCTATTTTAAGCCGCTGTGGGGACGTTGACGGGGTGCGGGTAGAGGTCGCCCAGGCCGACGCTGATAGAGTGGTTAGGGGCGGTTTTGGACGGTCTGACGGCGATGTATAGCGTCTGCATAGTCTGTATATTTCCGGCTCAAGTATTCGTTAAAGTGTAGTTTAACGAATAGTTATAAAGTAAAATGTATAAAGTGTCGTATAATACGGGGTTAGTACCTGCATACTGTGTATATATATACAAAAGTGCTGCTGGATAACCCCGTTTATGCACCGCAAAAATGTATGTATATGCTGCATAATCGGAGGGGGTGGCATGGGGGTAGTTTTTGTAGGGGGAACGCGCCAAACATATAGCTCCCCACACATTTTTTCTCCCCCACAAAATGGACATTTACACAATTTGTGCCAAGTATAACGTTGACCCTAACGATGTGGTCTACTACTTCAAACTGCGTAACGGTGAACCGCGCCTTATCCTCAAGGACGATTTCAATGATGTGTACGCCTGCACCCTCGATGAGAAAGCGAGAGTGCAGCTCATTTTCGGCGGACGCGGCTCCGGCAAATCGAACCACATAGTAAGGGAGATAGTAGCCGATACCTATAACGGCCATAATTGGCTTGTGTGCCGTTATTACAAGGTAGACTTAAGAACCTCTTGCTTCAATGAAATAATCTCTGTAATAGACGAATGGGGGCTTACAGACGAGTTTTCCGTTGACAAGTCCACCATGACCATTACCTGTTTGTATAACGGCCGTCAGATAATCTTCGGTGCGTTAGAGGAAACACGGAGATTGAAGTCATTGAAGCCAAAGAAGGGTATACTGACCGACATATTCATGGAGGAAGGTGACGAATGTCCTTCTTATGAGGCGTTTGAGGTTCTGGACAACTGTTTGAGAGGTATTGATAAGGATGCGAAACTGAGAGGATTACCTCAACCGAACAAGAGGATAATAATGGCGTTCAACCCGTTCCCTGAAACGCACTGGCTTTATAAGGTCTTTTTTGAACCCTTGTGGCATCACCCCGATGTGAAGTCAATAGACGAACTGAAAGCTCTGACCCTGAAAGACAAGACCGCAAGAGGTGTAGTTGAAGGTTCAGATGTTTTTATTTTGAAAACGACCTATGCCGACAACCGTTTTCTTACCGAAGAAGATATTCAGAAAAGGGAGCAATCCACCGGGCAAAGATTATGGGTAGATACGTTAGGGAATTTTGGCAGATTAGGTTCTACCGTGTTCGAGCGCGGAAAGCACTGGAATATTGCAGACCTGTCCGGCAGGGAATTCAGAAATATCCGTGTCGGCAGCGACTTCGGATATAATCACCCCTGCGCTTTCGTTAAGTGTTCGCTGGATAAGCATAACCACAAGATATATGTGTTTGATGAATTATTCGTGAACGAGGTCACTACCCGCCAATACGGGGAACTGATCTACAATAAGGCATTGGGCCATGTAGTGTACTGTGACGCGGCGGAGCCTGACCGTATCAAAGAGCTTAAAGAGATGGGCATCCATGCGGACAAATGCAAGAAGGGCAAAGCCAAGGGGGCGAAGTCCGCTATCACCCGAAGAATAGACTGGTTGCACGACTATGAAATAATAATCGACCAGAAATGTGTGAACCTGATAGGAGAATTTAAGGTTTATCGGTGGAAAACGGATTCCGCCGGACAGAAGTTAGACATACCGGAGGACGCAGACAACCACGGCATAGACGCGCTTTCGTATGCCCTGGGATATGATATATTTGCCGGTACTAAGCTTATCGGCGGAGGTAGGATACTGTGACAGAAATGATTTTAACGCGGGAAGAAGCCCGCAGGATAAACGGGGATAACATAAGAACTGTATTCGGCTGTGCGCTGGAGGATTCCATTCTGAAAAGGTGCGATATGTATAAGGAATACGACTGCGTTGATCTGAATGGCATATATTCCCCTATCCCTAAATACGCGGTAGACATAGCCGCCGGGTACTTCATAGGCTCACCGTGCAAATACTACGTTCAGACGAATACGGTAGTCAAAAAGACTTCCGATGTTGCCGGGCGGCCTAAGATGCAGTTTGAGGACTTGCCCGATAAGAATCCGAGGGACGACGCATATTTGAACCGCTATCGTGCGATAATGCGCCGGAACCATGAGGACAAAGAGAATATGCGGCTTGCCACTTCCGCGCTGATATGCGGCACGGCATACGAACGGATATACGCTTCTAAAAGGGACGGCCTGATCGCTCCAAAGTTCAAGCCCGTGGATCCCAGAAAAGCAATGCTGTTCCACGACCAGACCATAGACCGCAATCCCACGGCTTTTATCATTCGAGAAGAATATTTTTCGCTCGTGGACAATCGGAAGTATGAAACCTATGAACTGATTACGGATGGCCGCTGGACAAAGTATATATTTGACGGCAACGTTCGGGAAGAACCCGCCACAGCTTCCGAAATGGCGCTGCTTAAGACCTGCGGCATACCCATTGTAGAATACCCCATGCCAAACAGGGAGGGGTATTTTGAAAAGGTTCTTCCGTTGGTTCACGCGAGAAATGCCATTCTGAACAACGTTTCCAACACGTTTAAATATAACGATGAGGCCATTCTTCTTATGATTGGCTACATGCAGCCCGAAACCGATGAGGACGAAGAAGAGTTCCACGAAAGGCTGTCCAAGTTCAAGACCTTATATCTGGGCGAGGATAATAAGGTTGAATGGCTGATAAAGAATGTTGACATACAATCCATCCAAGGGTACTTCGACATTCTGACTGGCGATATATATGCCTCTTTAGGCCAGACTAACCCCACGGAAATAGCCGAAGTCTACCAGAATATCCAGGCCGTCAGATACCAGAACTACGGCATGGATAACACAATAATAGCGTATGAGCGTAACTTTGAAAAAGGTCTGCTGGAGGGCAGGGCGCAGAAGATAACTGCGCTGATGAACGAGGGAACCGCCAACCACTATAACTGGGAAGTATTAGATGTGGCGTTCTCAAGGAATATTCCTTCCTCTATGACGGACGAGGCGCAATTTATGACCCAAGTCAAGGGCTCCGGGCTACTTTCAGATAAGGACATTCTTGATATGGTGTCTTTCGTGGAGGATTCCGAGGCCGCTCATCAGCGGAAGCTTGAACAGGATAAGCAGGAGGCAAACGAAATAGCGGAGGCAATGAATGTACGAGTACGGGGACGAACGGGCGAAGAGCCTGAAGAAAACAATAACGAGGGCGTTTCTGAAAACTAAGGAAACGCTCTTTTATATTGATTCCAACACAAAGGTAATCGACCAGATAAATCTTCTGTACAGAAAAATCCTGAGATTATCCGAAGAAGCGTACTTGGATATAGCCAAGAAAGCATACGCAGACCATAACGGGCCGGATAGGATACTCGAAGCGTGGGTAATAGGTATTCTGGACGATTACGACCCTGTTGTTAAATATGTTTTCACAAAAGAACTGGAAAGAAAGGGGGCAAGATTGGCTGAATCCATAATCGCAGATGCCGAGTACTCCGGCAAAGACCCCCCTACCGTCAATTATCCCCCTATAAAACAGGATTTCACGCGGGGATTGAACTATGTGACATGGCAAACAGATCAATTCGCCATCACCGTTGAAGATAAGACCGTAATAAGGGCCTTTAAGGACAACGGTTATAAAAAAATCAAGTGGCACACACAGGACGATGAAAAAGTCTGCAAAGAGTGTGAAGAACGTAACGGAAAAATTTATCCAATAGACAAAATACCGACAAAACATCCTAATTGCCGGTGCTATTTTACGCCAGAGAAGGCATAAATCCCATTTTGTCAGAGAAGACATAAATCCCAAAGGAGAAAAAATGAAAATAGACATTACCAAAATGGAAGGCTATCGGGAAGATATGACCGCCGAGGAAAAGCTTGCGCTTTATTCCTCTTATGAATTTACACCTGATTATACGGGATATGTAAAAAAAGATGTATTCGACAAAAAAGCCTCCGAGGCCGCCGAGCTGTCGAGAAACCTTAAATCCTATAAGGAGAAAGAAATGACGGACGAGCAGCGCAGAGCCGAAGCGGAAAAAGCCGCCAAGGACGCGGAGAACGAATACAAGACTAAGATTTGCAGTCTTGAAATAGGCAAGATATTTGCCGGAGCAGGGCTGAAAGAGGACGATTTCCCCGAAATACCTACATTCACGGAGACGGATAAGGCTACGGCCTTTGCGAACTCCATCGTAAAGCTTCTGTCTGCCAAGGTGATTGCGGCGGAGCAGAAAGCGAAAACTGACCTTCTGGGCGGCGGCACACCCCCTGCTTCCGGGGCAGAGGCAAATGAAGCCGCTCAACTCAAAGCGGAGTGGGCGGAAGCTGTCAAGTCGGGCAATATGCTTAAACAAGTGCAGCTTATGACCCTCGCGCAATCCAAAAAAATAGACTTAACTTAAAGGAGAAAATATCATGGCAAACGCCCCTATAATGAGTTTTGCAGTACCTAACTATTCCGGCCTGCTCTACACCAAGAGCAACACCCAGACCCCGTTTATAAACCTTATAGCGGAGCCTCAGTACACCAATCACGTTCAGTTCGCGGTAGATCAGGAGTATTCCCTTGACACTCCCTCCCAGCCTGCCATATCCGAACAGGCATCCATGACCGCGCCTGACACCAAGAAGATAACCCGTACTCAGCACACCAACGTGACCCAGATATACCAGAGGGCTTGTGAGATTTCCTATGCCAAGGAATCTAACATGGGTACTATGAGCGGTATCAACATAGCCGGTCAGCAGGCGAACCCCGGCGACGAGTGGAACTGGCAGATTTCCCGCCAGATGCTCAATATCGCCAACGATATAGAGTTCACTTCCTTGCAGGGCGAGTATAACGCCGCTACCACCGATGCTACCATCAACAAGTCCCGTGGTATTCTTACCGCGCTGACCACCAACGTCATAGACGCGAAGGGCTCAGGTTCTACCGCTGCCGCGCTGACCAAGGCCATGATAAAGTCACTGGTCAAGTCCATCTTCGACAACGGCGGCGACGTGAACGGCATGATACTGATGTGCAATTCCTTCCAGAAGGCGGCTATTTCCGCGCTGTATGAGGGTTCCATGCAGATGCCGGATTCCCGCATGGAGGCTGGTGTGAACGTGACCCGCCTTATCACCGACTTCGGCGATGTAGGCATAGTTCTTTCCCGCGCCATGCCCAAAGACCAGATACTTCTTTTCCGTCGTGATGTAGTGCATCTTGTAGAGCAGCCCACCCCCGGCAAGGGCAACTTCTTCTTTGAGGAACTGGCTAAGAACGGCGCGGGCAAGAAGGGCGAGATATTCGGACAGGTAGGTCTGAACTACGGCCCTGAATGGCTCCACGGCAAGATAACCAACCTCACCACTGAATAACCATGAAATTCTATCAGGGGAACAAAACGAGTATCCCCTTTGATGTGAAGGAAGATAAGGCCATAGCACAGTTTGTGCGTGGCCTTTTTGAGACTTCCAACGAAGCGACGATAAGAAAGCTTATCGCCCTGGGATACGAACACGACGGAGAGTTTAAGGAAGAAGAACCCAAGCGGCGGGGCCGCCCTAAGAAGGAGGAATAAATGAATGAGGTAATGGTAAACAACGTAAAACTTCAAACGGGTGCGCCGGACGGCGTTATCCTGATGTTTTTGGAGCGGTATACCGCGGTAGCGTGTGCCATTACCCGCTATAAGGAGCCTCCGAAGTGGTTAGAGCCCTATATAGAGGACGCGGCGGTAAAGGCGATAGGGAAGATGGGCGCAGAAGCCTTTAATTCCCAGTCTGCGGCGGGTGTGTCCACTAACTATATAGATATTACCGAGAACCTTAAACTGGCTTTAAAAGGCAAAATGAACCCGTTAGGAGCGGTATATGAGAGCGAAGGATAAGAAGGACGTTTATGTGCTTGCCCCCGTTAAGGAGACGATAAACGGGCAGACTGTTGTTTCGGAGTGGGCCTTAGTCAGACGGTATAAGCTTGTGGCTAACTCTGCCGGAAGCGCAGAGGATATAGCCATGTACGGCGAACGTATCAAGGAATATATCAAAATCTGCAAAGACCCCTCCGATGGGCCTGTTCAGATAGTCGAGGGTGACGGAATCTGCTTGAACGACCCGCAGGAAACGCCGAGCTATATTGTGGAATCCGTCAATTCCGCCCGTGGGTTCTCGACATATACGGCAAAGAAGTATGTTTAACGCCAAAGTTAAAGTCATAAAGAGGTTTGAAAGGCCGGATATTCAGGCCGCTATCCGAAAAGGGACAGAGAGCGGCGGTAAGGAAATGGCAGATATAGCTATTTCCATGGTTCGCGTTGATTCGGGGGAGTTGAAGGATTCGATAGAATTTACCATCTTCGATGAAAAAACGGGGGCCGTGAAGGGCAAAGTCCATACCGCAGCCATACCGCAGGCTATGACGCTGGAATACGGTACGGGTATTTATAACGAGTTGGGTTCTTCGGCAAAAATCCCGTGGTATGTCCATGAGAGCATGGCAGACCTGAGCAAGTACAACTTTGAGACCGTCCTAAGCAAGAAGGGACTGTTCTACAAGGTTTATGGCGCACACCCTCACCCCTATATGAAGCCCGCCTTTGACGCGGCAAAGGATTTTGTTGTTCAGTCCGTGGCGGACGAGATAAGGAAACTGCTATGACGAATATCTATAAGGACGCTCAGAAGTATCTTAACAAGAAACTTAAAGTTGAGGTTCAGCCGGAATCTGACGAGACCCCCGAAAGGTATCCTATCGTGACATTGAACATCACACAGGAGACATCGGTAAAATCCTTAGAGGGCGAAGCGCTTCCCGCCACCTCAATAAGATGTGGTGTGTGGGGCGAGACCTACATAAGCACCAAGGGATTTACAGGCGTTCTCGATTTGGCTGACAAACTCCACGCCGCAATGTTGGAAAAACACTACATAAAGACCCGCACGACAGAGCCATACCGCGATTCAAACGGGAAATGGCACGTCAACGTAGTCTATTTCAAAAAAACCAAAACTTTTTAAAAGGAGAAATATATGGCACAGTATCAAGCTTCCGTAGGCCAGCGCGTATTTTATGATACCGCTTACACTATGGCAAACAAGACCGAGATAGCCGGTCTTACCCAAACCCCCGATAAGGGCGGTTCGCCCTCCGAGGTTTCCGTAAACATTATATCTGAATACTTCGTGCGTAACCTTGCCGGTCAGCAGGAAATGCCCGTATTCGAGTATTCCTTTGTTCCTGACTTCACCGCCGAGACCGGCAATATGGCGAAGATGGGGCTTCTGGTTGGTGATGTTATCTGGATTTACGAAGAGTACGAAATCCCTTCCGATGCTACCAAGCTCGGCACCGGTATTCTTTACAAGGGCAAGGTCGTATCCATGTATGCAGGCGGTCAGCAGGCGAACAACGCCCAAACGGGCGCATTCTCCGTCAACCTTGTCGGCGATTCCGTGTATATCGCATTCCAGGGCGAAACGACTTCCTATGTTGACCTGTTCAACGGCAAAACCGTAACTACCCCCGTATAAAGGAGAACAACATGAATATCGGTGAATTTGAACTTAAAGCCTCTTGCAAGGCTTATTGCGACCTCAAACAGAAAATAGGTGCTCCTAATCTCAAAGTAAAGTTCCTCACCGCTTACGAGCAGGGCGATTTGGATTTCTTTGCAGATGTGGTAATGTCGTTTGCAAACCCCAAGCCTAAGAGCAAGCAGGCCGTGTTCGATGAGTTTGATAAGCTCATGGAGCAGGGCACTTACATGGAGGATATCTATACCGAACTGGTGAACTTCGCTTACGGTATGGGTTTTTTCGGTCGTGTAGACCTGAAAGGGCAGAGCATTCAGGACTATATGAGGGAGCCCTTAAACAAGCTGGATATGTCGGCGGCAATGACCGAGGCGATAACGGCGGCGGCGGCGGACGTGGCAAAGAGCGTCGTTCGCTAAGAGAGCAGTTCGAGGACGTTAAGAAAAACATTGAAAAGGATTTCACCGATATAATCTACGATTTGCTCAAACGTGCAAGCATGGCGGGAATGCTCCCAAACCAGTTTTGGGAGCATGAACCCGCCGATATTGTAGACTATATCGAAGCCCGCGAGGAAAACCAGTGCAGGGAAATGTACTATTCAAGCGTGCTGCTATCAAGGTTTATTGCCGCCAACATAAGCAATATGTTCTCCAAGTCCAAGCACGATTTGCCGAAGTACGAAGAACTGTTTGTTCCTGCGTCGTGGGAGCGGAGCCTTGACAACAGGATAGACGAAATAAGAAATAAATTCGGAGGATATGTCCGTGGTCGTTGAAGAATTACAAATTTTAGTCGGTTGTGATGCTTCAACCGCCGAGAAGGTCTTGACCGAGCTGGAAACCAGACTTAACCGATTTGTAAAGCAGTCGGCAAGCAGTATGCAGAACGCGAAGGCCATACGCGCACAAGCCGCAGCGGAAAGGGAAGCGCTTAAAACCGAAGCCGCAAGGGTGAAGTACGCGAACGATATAGCCAAGTCAAACCTTGCGCTTGAAGCCGCGCAGCGGAAAGCCGCACAGGCAGCCGAAATGCTCAATGAAAAGACGCGCAAAATATCCGCCAGCGCAAGCGAACAGAGCAATGCGTTTGAACAGATGGCGGACGGGCAATGTGAATCCTTAAATAAGGTCGCGGAGACCGCCGAGGAAGTAGAGCGCAGATTAGACGAGGCGATGAGCAAGGTTCCTGCCGGATTCGGGGCGAACGCCTATAAGGGACGTAACCCGGAAGCCGAAGCGGAAGCTTTAGTACCGAAGGAAACCCAGCCCGTAAGCCGTGACTTAGCGGAAAAGTTTGTTAAGGAAGCGAATACTGCCGAGCTGTTCAACATGAAGCTCGACGAGCTTTATAATAAGCTGCAAAGGCTCTTAGGCGCGGAAGAAAAGCTATCCGAGGGCGGCGGCACAGGGCAGGGGCTTGAACGTGTCCGAGGGCAAATCCTGTCTGTGACCGGGCAGATACAGAAGATGAAAGAAAAGGCCAAGGAAGCCGAGGCAGAAATAGGCAATAGCGGAGGCGGTTTTTCTAAGCTGGTTGAAAAGGCAAAAGAAGCAGCCAAGAAAGGCGCAAATGCGTTTACTAAAATGAGTTCTTCAATCAAGAAGTCTTTTAGTAAACTGCCGTCCATAGCAAAAAGCGCGACAAGCAAAACACACAGTTTCTTTTCAAAATTAGGTAAAGCGGTCGGCAAAATCCTATCCCGTATGATTATATGGCGAAGTATAAACGCCGTAATAATGGGTGTGCAGGAAGGGTTTAAGAATATGGCGCAGGCCTCTCAAAAAGCTAATGCCACATTATCAGATCTTCAGAGCGGATTTACTTATGCAAAGAACTCTATCGCAAGCGCATTCCTGCCCGCGCTGCAAGCCATTATGCCCGTCATAACAAAAGTCACGATGGCAATAGCTAACCTGTTCAATATGATAGGCGCGATGTTTGCAAAGCTAAGAGGGCAAAGCACTTTCACAAAAGCCGCTTATGTCCAGCAGGATTACGCTCAATCCCTCAATAAATCCAACAAGGCCGCAAAAGAACTGAAAGGAACCCTTGCGGGATTCGACCAGATCAACCTTATCCAGCAGCAGAAGGACAGCGGCGGCGGTGGCGCCGGAGATATCGGTAAGATGTTTGAGGAAACCGATATAGCCGATATTCTCCCGACTGATATAGCAAAATGGATAGACAAACTTAAAGCTGCTATTGCCGCAGGTGATTGGTATGGTGTAGGTCAGATAATCGCCCAAGGCATGAATAAAGGTATGTCTATTCTGGATAACTGGATAAACAATAACCTGCGGCCTAAGGGTGTAGAAATAATGAAGGCCATTACGGACGGTATGAATGGCTTTATAGCTGATTTTGACTGGTCTTTGATGGGCAAAACCATAGCGGACGGCATGAACGCCATAACCGATATTCTATATACATTCTGTTCGCAAACCGATTGGGCCGGATTAGGGCAGGGGTTAGGAAATGCTATAAACGCATGGGTAGAGAACCTTGATGTGGCACTCATAGCGGAAATGCTTAATGCTAAGTTCCGCGGCCTGTTTGACGTTGCCATTCAGACGCTTGAAACGGTGAATTGGCAGGAATTGGGCGACAAGGTAGCACAATTCATAGGAACCATAGACTGGAGCGGGCTGGTGGATAAGCTCTTTGAAGGCATCGGAGCGGCTCTCGGCGGCCTTACGGCGTTCTTTGTCGGGCTGATAGAACCTGCATGGCAAAGCGTAACGGAGTGGTGGAGGGGCATTATGGAACAAGCTGGAGGCAATGTTGTTGCCGGCCTGTTCTTGGGTATCATAGATGCTCTCGGCAATATCGGCACATGGATATATGAGCATATATGCAGGCCGTTCATCGAAGGGTTCAAAAGGGCATTTGGCATTCACTCTCCCTCTACCGTAATGGCGGAACAGGGCGGATATGTTATTCAAGGTATGCTTGAAGGTATTAAAAATGTTCTTGCCACAATCGGCGCATGGGTAGTAACCAATATCTTCACCCCCGTAATGAATGCGATTAAGAGCGCGTTCGGTATAGTGGGCGGCGCGGCTAACAAACTCAAGGAAGTTGGTTCCGCTATTATAGACGGTATCAGACAGGGCATAAATAACGCCTGGACTTCATTCAAAAATTGGGTAACAGACAAGTTCAGAAGCGTTATAGATGCCGCAAAGAGCGTATTCGGCATTCACTCTCCTTCAAAGGTATTCGCCGGAATAGGCGGAAACATTATGGCGGGCATGACGCAAGGCATCCAGCGCGGAAAGGCCGCTGCCGTGCGGTCTATGGCGGATATTTCTAAATCTTTGCAGGGCGCATTGAGTGTTGATACGAGCATAGGAGTTCCCGCTTTTGCAAAGGGCGGTCTGGTGTATGGTGACACATTGGCGCAGGTGGGCGAATACGCCAACGCCAAGAACAATCCCGAAGTCATAGCCCCCCTTGATAAGCTGCAATCCATAATGGGCGGGCTGAACGATAAGGATACCCAAACCATCATAGCCCTGCTCAAGAGAATAGCGGATAAGGACGTGGAGATAGCACTGTATCCCTCTGCGAAGCTGGGCAGGATAGTCAATCAATCGGTCAATATGAACAATATTGCCATAGGTAACGTGTGATGTATAGATATGATATAGGCTTAAAGGTGGGGAACTATACGCTCCCCGACCCCTCTAAACTGAATATGACGCTCGCCGACCTTGACACGGAGGCTGAAAGAGACGCTTCCGGCACACTCAACCGAACAATGGTAGCGCAGAAGCTGACCGTTGAATTGTCGTGGGACGTGCTGACATGGGAGCTGTGCTCGGCGATATTACAGGCTGTCGATTCCGACAGCTTTCCTTTTACCTGTCCGAACCCTAAGACCCTTGCGGGTAACTATTCCGGCACGTTTTATGTAGGCGACAGGAAAGAAGAAATTATCTGGTTCCCCGAAGGTGATAAGAACAAGGCGTATATTTCTTTGAGCATGACGGTAATAGAGTATTGACACTTCCCCCTAAAGGCGTAATAATAAAATTACATATCTTTAGGGGGTTTTGTTATGGCGAACTATGTTACTGTTGCAAGCGATAAGAGCAAAATTGTACTGCTTATAATCTGGTTCTTGTGTGGATTTGGGATTCTGCCGGTTTACTACTGGTATGTAGGGCGCAGAATGGGGCTGTTGAGGCTTATCACAGGGAACTACTTTATGATTGGGGCTATCAGCGATTTAATCAAAATTATTACCGGCTCATTTCGTGATAATGTGGGAGCGCCAGTAAGAAAATAAACTCCGTGACACCTTCGGGTGTCTTTTTTATTGGAGGCAAAATGTATACAGTAAGCACAGGCTTTCGTAACGCCGTAATGTCGGGCAAGCCCCAAAAGCTAAAGCTGACATTCGGCGAAAATCAGATAGCGGAACAAAACCTCTCTATCTCCGGCTTGACCTATTCAAGCATGGCTTTCGAGGACGAAGAACTGACGATAGGCGCGGCCTGTTCCGCAGAACTGGGGATAGAACTCCTTAACTTTGACGGGGGGCTGTCCTCTTTTAACTTTGACGGCACGGAGTTCACCGCCTCGATAGGCGTACTCGTGGGGGAAGAATACGAATATGTTCCTCTGGGCGTGTTTATCTCCGAAAAGCCCGATAAACTAAAACCTAAAAAAATAAGCATCACCGCCCATGACAGAATGGTAAAGTTTGATGTGAGCGCAGATGCTTTTCTTAATTCTCTTTCGTACCCGACTACACTAAAAAATATTTTCACATCGCTTTGCGCTCATGTCGGCGTACCTGCTTCAATGGCAGACTTCCCCAATTCGGGGAAAACCTTTGATTCGCCGCTGTTCAGGACGCAAGATGTTCTCTGTCGGGAAGTTCTGCAATGGGTAGCCGAGGCGGCGTGTTCCTTTGCCCGCATATCCCGAAGCGGAGTATGTGAATTGGCGTGGTTCACCGATACCAACGTTACCTTTAATAAGACCGCCAATTCTGCGGACTATTATAACGCCGTGGTATCGGAGTATCAGGTAGCCAAGATAGACAAATTACAAGTAGCCGCTTCCGAAAAGGATATAGGCGTAATAGTCGGCACGGGGACGAACGCTTATCAAATAATAGACTGCCCTATGCTGTATGGCTATACCGATGCACAGATAAGACCTTATGCACAGGTTATCTATAACCGCTTAAACTCCTTTGCGGCGTTTACGCCTGTCGAGCTGGACGCAAAGGGCGATTGGTCTTTGGAAGCGGGCGACATGATAAAGGTAGTCACGGACGATGGGACTTATACCTTCCCCATTTACCGCATGGACTTGACCTTTAAGGGCAGGGCAAGGATACAGTACATAAGCTCCGGCTCCCCTCTGCGCCCCGCCATAAGCGCGGAGAACCGCCGGACGCTCATAGCCGGACGCGCAGCCCATGAAATAGAAATGACCGTTGAGGGCATGAAGCAGACGGTCACACGGGTAGCTTTCCTGACCCCTGTTGAATCCGACACCGACCCCTCTTTGGGGTGGGACGATGACCAGAAAACCGCGAACACGGGGTATCAATGGTACAACGATGGCAAGATAAAGGTATGGACGGGTTCCGCGTGGCAGACGGTCATCTCCCCTAAATACAACCAGACCGCCACGCCCACGGGCGCAAAGGAGGGCGAATACTGGTACAATCCCTCGACAAAGGAAATAAAGCGTTACACTGGCTCGGCGTGGGTGGTAGATAATACCGTATGTATGCCTACCACATGGACGCAGAATATGCAGACACAGCTTGAAATAACCGCCGAGGGGTTATCGAGCACCGTCACCAAGGACAATATTATTTCCACCATAAATCAAAGCTCGGAAGCGGTATCAATAAGCGCGTCAAAGATAAACCTTAACGGCGTTGTAACGGCAAACAACAACTTCAAGATAGATACAAACGGTAAAATGACGTGCGTAAACGCCACCATAAGCGGCACAGTGACCACCGGCAACCTTAATGCATCAGGCGGTACGATTGCCGGATTTACCATAAACGGAAACAATCTTACGGGTAACGGCGTCACCTTGTATGGCAATACATACGGAAAACTGACCTTGGGAGCCGTGGATATAGAGGGATATACCGGGCTATCAGTGAAAGGTAATCTATATGCTGAAGGTAACTTAACGACTGATAACAGATTCTTTATGACATCCCCACCAAGCGCAAGCGGCAGTGCCAATACTCGATTAGTTTCATATTCGGGTGGCGGTGGATACTCTTTAGGTATGGTTTCATCTTCCATACGATATAAAAAGGAGATACACGATATCAGGGAGTATGACAGCGTAAGTGACAGAATAGACCGTGTGAGAGCGGTCACATATACTCCTAAAAGCGGCTTAGACAAAGGCCGCTATTTTTACGGCTTTATCGCCGAGGAGCTTGAAACGGAATTTCCGTGGCTGGTAGATTACCAAACTGACAAAGGAACGCGGGAGGTAATGGCTGAATCGGTGGAATATGACCGCGTTCCTGCCATTCTCTGGGCTGACGCACAGGCTACACATAGCCTGCTTAGACAACTTGACGAAAGGATAAAGAGGTTAGAACAATGACAGACGAACAGAAAGCCGTTATACAAGCGATAATACGCACACTTAATACTTCTATACCCGTTGTAGCGAAAGCGGACTTAGACGCGAAATTAGGCTGTATTCTGGCCTTAGAAAAACTTGCGGAGGACGAACAATGCACAGAATAACGGTTGACGGAAAGTATCTTCTCACCACCCCTATACAGTCCCTTGTTATCGAGGGTGAAAGTCTGGCGGATACCGTCACTATCAGCATACCCTTAGATGCCCGTGATGTAGACCTTGCCGCCGCAGGGTTCACCATAAAGGCGTATTGGCCCATGGACGGCACGGAAGCAAGGTATGTGCTGTATAAAGATGTGGGGGAAGATATAACCCTTACATGGCATATCACGCCGCTGTTTACGGGCAAGCGGGGCATGATGAACCTCACACTTTTAGCCACTCTGGCGAACGATGAGAAGAACATCATAGCCAAGTGGACGGGAACGCGGCCCATTGAGATAATAGCCGACCTTCCCGGTTCCAACCTTCCCACCCCCAGCGTGGCGGAACAGCTTCTTGCCGAGGTGCAGGACTTAGTATCCCAGGCGTTAGGCGCGACAGGCCCCACAGGCCCCACAGGCCCGCAGGGTGAAAAGGGTGAAATAGGCCCCACAGGCCCCACAGGCCCGCAGGGTGTACAAGGCCCTACCGGCCCACAAGGCCCGGAGGGCAAGAAAGGCTTACAGGGCGACGCTGGCCCCGTCGGCCCCCAAGGCCCCGAAGGCAAGAAAGGCGATAAAGGCGACACGGGAGCCGCAGGAGCAACGGGCCCCACTGGCCCCAAAGGTGAACAGGGTATCCAAGGGCCTAAGGGCGACCCCGGCGCCAAGGGAGAAACGGGCCCCAAGGGGGATACGGGAGCCACGGGCGAACGAGGCCCCGCAGGAGCGCACTATACGCCCTCTGTGACCGCTGACGGCGATTTGTCGTGGAGTAATAACGGCGGGCTGGAAAACCCCGCCACAGTCAATATAAGGGGGCCACAGGGCGCACAGGGAGCCAAGGGCGATACGGGCGAAGGATTTGCCGTGTTGGGCTATTACGCTTCTCTCTCCGCATTACAAGCCGGAGTATCTAACCCCTCCGCTGGCGACGCTTACGGCGTGGGCGCGGGCGAACCGTATGATATATATATCTGGGACGGTGTAAATTCCAAGTGGGTAAACAACGGCCCCTTGCAGGGCGCAAAAGGTGAGCAAGGCCCCACTGGCCCTAAAGGCGATACGGGCCCCAAGGGAGACCCCGGCGCGAAGGGCGATACGGGGGCAAGGGGAGAACAAGGCCCCACGGGCGAAGCCGCCGGATTCGGCACACCTACCGCCACGGCGACCACCCTTGACGCGGGAACCCCCGCTACTGTAGAGGTGACAGCTTCCGGCGCAGATACCGCGAAGGTATTCGCCTTTAAGTTCGGCGTTCCCAAGGGCGAACAGGGCGCGACTGGTGAGCAGGGCGCAAAGGGAGATCAGGGAGCGAAAGGAGACGCTGGAGCAAAGGGCGACCCCGGCCCCTACTTTACCCCCTCGGTATCCGCAGAGGGCATACTCTCATGGAGCAACAACGGCGGCCTGAACAATCCCCCTGAAGCCAACATAAAAGGCCCGCAGGGTGAACAGGGCGAACAAGGTATCCAAGGCCCCGAAGGCCCGCAGGGCATACAAGGCGAACAAGGCATACAAGGAGAGCAGGGAGCCAAGGGTGACCCCGGAGCAAAGGGCGACCCCGGCGCAAAAGGCGACCCCGGCACAGCCGCAGGGTTTGGCACGCCTACTGCCACGGCAAACACCCTCACCGCCGGAGCCCCCGCCACCGTAAAGGTAACGGCAAGCGGCACGGACACCGCAAAGGTATTTGATTTTGAGTTCGGCATCCCGCAGGGCGAAAAAGGCGCGACAGGCGACCCCGGCGCGAAGGGCGATACGGGTGAGCAAGGCCCACAGGGTATCCAAGGCCCCAAGGGCGCGGACGGCCCCAAGGGCGACACCGGGCCGTATTTTACCCCCACCGTCTCTGCTGAGGGCATAATCTCATGGAGCAACAACGGCGGGCTGGATAACCCCGCAAGCGTCAGCATCAAAGGCCCGCAGGGCGATACGGGAGCGAAAGGCGATCCCGGCATACAGGGCGAACAGGGTCCCGCTGGTCCTAACGAGATCACTACCGAGACGCAAACTAATTTGACCGGATTACTAAAAGGTAATGGTACAAATGTGCAACAGGCGGAAGCTGGCACAGACTACCAAGCCCCTATTGTAGAAACAACTGCAACATTAGTGGCTACTGATTGGGTGGTTGGTGATTATAGTATAACGCAGGCTGTATCTGTAGACGGTATGAGACTGAATAAAAAAGTTATTATTAGTCCGAATATTAACAGTATGGAAGAATATCTTAGAACCGGCATATATTGCGCCAAACAGACTTACAACGCATTGACGTTTCAAAGCACCGTTACAACGCCGCCAACGAACGATTTAACTATCAATGTTTTAATAATGGGGTGATAATATGATATATCAAGTGACTGGAACGGGTTTGCAAGCTGCACCCATCACTACAACAATACTCCCCGCCAGCGGCGCGGCTCTGACGGCAAACACCATATATAACGTATCCTCTCCTGTAGGTACATACGTGTTTACCCCGCCAACATCCGGCTGGGCGCACGGTAAATTTACTACGGGTAGTAGTGTATCAGTGTCATTTAGCGGCACATTTATGGGCGCGGCCCCGGCAATAGAGGCGAATAAGACCTACGAATTTGACGTATACAATGGCGTGTGGGCAGTACAGGAGGTTGTGAGCGCATGATACACTTGCAGTTTGCTTTACGGCGCAGAATGATGATGGCAGGGGGCGGCGGTGCGCCCATATCCGAGTTGCCGCTGGGGGCGTTGATAAATATAGGCACGGACGGTGGATGGGGTACACCTAACTATGAGATAGCGGACAAGGATAATCTTGTGAGCGGTGGTGTAGTGCTGGTGAGGAAAAATATTTATTCCAGTTCGAAATTTGGTGAGTATTCTCTTTACGCTAACAGCACTTTGGACAATTTGGTAAAAACAACTATTTACAACAGAATGCCTCAGAAGCTCCGTAATAAAATGATGGATGTAACGTTCGCGCTCGCCGGTTCTGAGAGTGTTACTCGTAAGATGTTTGTTCCAACGCTGACTATGATGAGCGGAAGAATGAATGAAACCTATGAAGGTAAAGTTGCATGGGAAGGAGTAGGTTTGCAATTATACACAAACGATGCAAGCAGAATACGAACGAAAAATGGTTATGGAGAGGAATGGTGGTTATCTTCACAATATTCCACCGGAGGGTCTACTTCCGGCTACCATGGCGGCGTGAAATATGTTGATTATTTGGGTGGTATTACAGTTTATGGCAACTCTTCTAATAATAGCGATGGCGTTGCCCCCGCTTTTGTAATACCCTCCGATACACCTTACAATGCTACACCAAATACAGACGGTTCATATAATCTAATCCTATAAAAGGAGAATACAATGCTAAACACAAACTATGCCAAGCTGGTGGGCGGATACCTCGAATATTTACGCCTGCCGGTTGAGTTGAAGTCACCGCTTATAATCAACGGTGTGACGCACCCCGCAGGGGCGCACCTCTCCACCAATGACGATGCGGCAATAAAGGAGCTGGGCTATAAGCCCGTGACCCGTTCCCCCATGCCCTCAAAGGAGGGCTTTTATTATACGGAGAACTGGGAGGACAGCGGCGAAGCGATAGTCCAGAGCTGGACGGAGCATGAGGCGCAAGCCACCACGCAGGACTATATAGACGCGCTTGCGGAGCTGGGGGTGAATGTGAATGACGCGCAGTGAACTTATGGCGCTGGTAGCCGTGCGTAAAGCCGAAATCGAGGCGCACGAGACCGACCTTGTAGAGGTGCTGACGGCGGCGCGGGCGGGGCTTACCCCCACCCCCACACAGGGCGCACCGTGGGACGCTGAGACCCGCTACATAGCCGGGGATACGGTTGAGGGATATGTCGCCCTCAAATACAGCCGCAACAAGCCCCCTGCCGAAAATCTCGGCACATATTGGGCGGTGCAGACCGTGACCTATCCCGCGTGGAGCGACATCGAGGACGGCACGGTTATTGAGGTGGACACCATAGTTACCTACAACGGTAAAACGTGGCAATGCACCGAGCAGCACATCAAATCCACCGTCTACAAGCCCAAGGCGGGCAGCTCCAAATGGAGCGAATGCACGGAATAAGGAGCCGCACGGCTCTTTTTTCATAATCAAAAAAACAAAGAAAGGAAAAAATCAAAATGAAGAAACTCACTTGTATCCTCGCGGTTATGCTCATGCTGTGCCTTTGCACCGTAGCCTACGCCGCAGACCCCGTAACTCTGGATATAACCGCGCTGGACTACCAGACCGGCAAGGCGGTATCCAAAACCTACGTCAATAATGAGCTATTTTTACTCAAGGTGGACATAGGCATACCCCGTTTTTACGACCTGACCGACATGGAACTTATTGTGGAGCTGGACGGCGTAAAGCTGGACACAAACGACCTACGGTTGGAGGCTGGCACATATTACCTGAGCGGCATAGTTACCGACCAGCCCGCCGCCCTCCGTATAACCGTCAAGGACAAGGCCTATGACAACGCCACCACGGCAGAAGAACTCTACAACGCCATGCAGAAAAACAGGACTGTGAGCAAGACTTATTATTTTAACGCCGCACAGCCCGCCGAACAGCCCATTGCAAAAAATCCCGTGGTGATACCCAAGACCGGCGGCGCCTCCGTCCTCGCGTATGCGGTATCCATAGCCCTGATAGGGTTCGGCCTCGCGGTGGCAGGTAAACGCAGATGAGCAGAGTAACAGGCTTCATAGAATACCTCGAAAGTCATGTCGGGGATATGTACGTCTGGGGTGCACAGGGGCAGCAGGTTGACAGCATGAGCGACCCCTACGCATGGATAGAACGGCGCGAAACCAGCGACGTCAATTATAAACGCGCCACATATTTCATGGAGAAGGCCGAAAAACGGCCTCTCTATGCGTTCGACTGTTCCGGCCTCATCGTACACTACATCAGCGACATAAAGCACTGGATGAAGGGCGACACCAACGCCCAGGGGCTTTACCGCATGTGCGGCGAAAACAGGGGCTACGCCGGGAAAACCCCCATGTGTGCGGGCGACCTCGTATTCAAGTACAGCGAAAGCAGCAAGAAAATGGTTCACGTCGGCGTATACGTCGGCGATGGCTACACCATAGAGGCGAAAGGCCGCGACGATGGCGTATGCAAGCGCAAACTGTCCGATGGCAGCTGGACGCACTGGGGGCGGCTTGCCCTGCTCCAGCAGGAGGAAGAAAAGGAGGAGGTAAAGGCGCGGAAGATCATAACCCTGACGAGCCCCATGATGCGGGGAGACGACATCAAAGCCTTGCAGACCGCCCTTAACTCACTGGGCTATGACGCGGGCGACCCTGACGGCATAGCGGGCAAAAACACCATTGCGGCGATACAGCGGTTTGCGGGCGACTATGCAAACGCCGAGGAAAAGGAACTGCCGGAGGTGTTACAGGCTACCGTATCCGTGGACGGCAAAATCTATGTAGGCACACTAAAAAAATAAGGAGGAGCACCCATGACCAAAGAATGGATATGGGCAATCGTAACGGGACTGAGCGGCATTTTGCTGGGCTGGCTTGCCCACATAAAGACCGCAAGGAAAGACGCGGTTGATGCGGCTACACACGACACCGCCATTGATACCGCGCTCAAATCGGACGTGGACTACATCAAACGCGGCGTGGACGATATCAAACTCGATATGCGGGCGCAGGCTACAAAAATCGAGGACATAGACCGCCGCGTGGCCCGTGTGGAAGAAAGCGCGAAAAGCGCCCACCACCGGCTGGACAGGCTTGAAGCACACAACAACTAAAGGAGGAAAAAACATGAAACTCTCGAACAAGGTATACGACATTCTCAAGGCAATCGCCCTGATCTGGCTCCCCGCCATAGGCACTCTCTACTTCGCCCTTGCGGGTATATGGAGCCTCCCCTACCCTGAGGAGATCGTCGGCACCCTCACCGCCGTTGATACGTTCCTCGGCGCGGTGCTGGGCATATCCTCGGCAAACTACAACAAACAGTAGCCCCCGGACGGGATTCCCTTTCAATAGCCCCCCCTTAATTGGGGGGCGTACTTTTATAAAGGAGGTATAGGCTTTTGGAGAAGCGGGCCCCTTTGAAATGGATAAAGCATTGCTTAATTCCCGTTCACGCACGGAATGGGAGGCACTCATACACGAATGGATACATAACGAAAAAGACCGCTGGCTGATAACCCGCCGCCTTTTAGACGGGGTACCATACGACGCTTTGACGGGCGAGTACCAGCTTAAATTTGAAATACCCCTTGAATATGACCAGATACGAAGGCGGTGCAAGGCTGCCGAAAAACAACTGAAAACGCACTGTAAATAGCCGATAAATAGCCGATGGGAGCAATCCTATCGGCTCTTTTTTTATGCCAAAATTCAGGTAGAAGGGAGCGTGAAACAGTGTATCCATACCAACCTTATTTTAACCAGCAAACCCAATATCAGCGAACCGAAGTAGTCAAAGTGAACGGCGAGGGCGGCGCAAAGGCGTATCAAATGCCCCCTAATAGCTCCGTTCTTCTGTTGGACGAAACGGCCCCCATAGTGTGGCTTAAAACAACGGACGGGGCGGGGTTCCCCTCTCTCTCGCCTTATAGCATAACCCCGTATAAACCCGCTCCGCCTGTCGACGTGAACGGCCTTGAACAGAGAATAGCCAGATTGGAGGAAATGATAAATGCCAAACCCGATACTACAAATGCTAAGCGGAGGAAGTCCGAGGAAACTCAACCCACAAATGATAGCGCAGGCTAAACAGATGATGTCCGTTCCCGGACAAATACAGAAGATAAAGCAGATGATAGGCAACGGCGACCCTAAACAGATGTTTTATGCGGCCTGCAAGCAATACGGGATAGACCCCGAAGACATTCTGTCACAGGTACGCGGTGAACTCTAACGCGCCTTGGGCTTAAATCGACCTGAATTGGGCAGCGGGCCCTTGTGCAATATCTGTTCGGGTGTCATGCCACGGTGATATCTATAACGCAAAGTTTCGTGGCTTAGCCCCAACTCTTCCGCCCAATCGGCCAGACATTTTGTCCGCCCTTGGTAGGTAACGAAAATGTTGCTGCGCTTATTGCGGCTTTGCTGATGCATAGTAGCCCAAACACAGTTTTCAGGCGAATACGGTCCGTTATTGTCAATGCGGTCAAGCGTCGCGCGGTTCGGACGACCTCCGGTCGAATCCACCCAATCGTAAAATGCCTGCGGCGAATTGCGCCAAGCATCGCAAACGGTTATCCCCCGCCCGCCATAGTCTTTGAAATTATATGACTCTGGATTGTGGCACCGAGAAACCATCGAACGCCATTCGAGGTAAAGCGGGTTCTTGCTTCCCCCGTGTGTACGGCGGGTTGCTACGAGCAAGGCTTGCTTGTAGCAGCCACACGATTTTGTCTTACCGGTATACACCTGATAAGGAAAAGCATAGACGGCATTACCGCAATCGCACTGACATTTAAAAACTGCTTGCTTATAACCGTCGGGCCTGACTACATCAATAATGGTTAACATATTGTACCGCTCCCCAATATGGGACTTGAGTTTGTCTAATGACATTACACCACCTCCATGGGAGGATTATAACACAATCGTGATAAAAATACAACCAAAAACCGGAGCGTACGGCCGGATTTTGAATAAAAGAAAGGAAAATAACAATTATGGATTCACCTTCTCTCTCTGATATCGCTGCCGTGACTGGCAACGAAAACCTTGGCGGTTCGGGGTTTTGGATATTTGCCTTAATCCTGATCTTTGCTATGATGGGCGGCGGCTTTGGCGGCTGGAACCGCCAGGGCGAATTTGGACAGTATGCCACCGCTGCGTCTCAGCAGGAAATTCTCTTCGGTCAGCAATTCGGCCAGATCAATGACCGCTTGACTAACATCGGCAACGGTATATGTGATTCCACCTTCGCGCTGAACAACGCTATCACCACCGAAGGCCGAAACCTGTCCAGCCAGTTCGCAAACTGCTGCTGTGAACAGAGGCTCGGTATAGCTAACCTCTCAGCGCAGATGAACCAGAACACCTGCGACATAACCACCGCTATCCACGCCGAGGCCGAGGCCACCCGCTCCCTGATACAGGCGAACGAAATGCAGGCTCTCAGAGACAAAGTATCCAGCCTCGAAATGGATAACCGCATGTACGGAGTAGTCCGCTATCCCAACGGTTACACCTACAACGCGGGGAACTCTCCCTTCTGTGGTAATAATTGCGGCTGCTGCTGCTAATTCCGGCTATGCCGTGATATATCGGGGCGGCGTATGCTGCCCCTTGATTTTCGAAAGGAGCATAATAAAAATGGCTTGTAAAAATGTATGCAAACTCTGCCCCAACCTTATAATCTCCCAGGCCGTTACCTTCACGGCGGGAACCGGGCTGATAATCAACCTCCCGGCAGGCAACTATAACGATAATCAGAAATACTGCATCGTGGTAGCTCAGTCTATCCCGGCGGCTACCACTATAACCGCGCCCGTGTTCGTCACCATAGGCGCCGGCACGGAACAGTACCCGCTGATAGATAGCTGCTGCGCCCAGGTCACAGCCTGCGCTATACGCACCCGCACCAGGTATGCTACCATCGTCAAAACCAACGCCACGGGCGGCAGCTTTAAACTGCTCAATAAAACTTGCACACCCACTAACAGCCTTGCAAGTATTAACGGAGGCGCAGAGTAATGAGCTTTAAGGAGATCATACGCCTGATATCCGAAAGGCACACCGATATGACGGAAGTGACCGATGCACTCTCTGATATGATGCACACAGTAAAGGACCGTCTGCCGGAGGTGTACAAAGAAACAATGTATTGCCTCGAAGAGATAGCATATCGGATAACTCCCGAAGAGGCGCGGCAGATAGTCAAGGGTATGCGCCCATACGGCCAGAAATGGGACTATGATACCATCAAGGCGTTTCTGGCGACGAAAGGCATAACGGCGGTATGCAAATACTATCTGTGCATGAATATGTACTACAACGATAGTCACGATACCGCTGAAATGGTAGGCAGGGGAGAAGACCCGGAGTTTTATTTCAGCCTTGCAAAAGATTTCATTAACGATATAGACGGTAAGGATTTCAAGGTTGAAAAATATTTTACTGCGTAACTGGCAACCTTCCGGCAACTTTCTGGCAACCTTTTATTTCAAGTCCTAAAACGAGCGCAAACGGAAAACATAGATAAACAGCCGCTTTTTACGGACGAGAAACTGCAAGGAACTGAATAAAAAACGGGTAGCCGCCGGATACCAAACATCAAAAACGCCTGTGCTACACGGGCGTTTTTCTTAGGTATTTAGGGCTTTTTCGCTTGCTTGTGCTCATTTTGTGGTTTCGCTTTGGCAACTTTCTGGCAACCTTTTTTTGAAAGCGTCCATAACCGCGCCAGCACTCGCGTCCTCTTTTTCCTTTGAAAGGTGTGAATAAATTTCAAGCGTTACCTTTACGTTGGCGTGGCCGAGGAATTTCTGCGCGGAAAGCACGTCAACGCCGGCATTATAGAGTATGGAGGCGTAATTGTGCCGGAAGTAGTGCGGCGTGAGGATAGAGGCACCGTCCTCTCTCGTTTCTATGTCGGGCCCCAACTCTGCCATGCGCTCCATCAGCGAACGCCAAAGCCTATTTGAAGAGGAATTGCGGTAGTATGTTCCATCGGGGGCAGGGAACACAAACGCTTGCGGGAATCCCCGCACGAGCATTTCTGCCAGCTCGTCCGGCAGGGGTATATCCCGTATGCTCTCCTTCGTCTTGGGCGGGGTTATCATGCCCTTCCTTAAATTGACCTGCTGCCGGACGTGTATGACCTTCTTCCTGAAATCTACACATTCCCATTGCAGGCCGAGGGCTTCACCGAGCCTCATTCCGGTATAGTATAGTAATGCCACCAGCAGGCCGTTTTCCTCCTGCATCAGCTTCTTTGCCGCCACTTCCTCCGCTTCCGTCAACGCCCGGCGGCTCGACTTTTCTTTCGTTGGCTTGACCAGCCCCACGGTCACGTCCCGTTGGATTATCCCCTCGGAGTATGCCCGCTTAAAGACGGATTCTAACACATGGTGTACATTTTCGATTATGGTTACGCACATATCGCCCTTGGAGTTAAGCAGCTCCTGCAAATCCATAGTGGATATTGCGGTGAGCCGCTTGTCCCCCAGAACAGGCAGTATGTGCTTGTTGAGTGCCGTCTTATATCCGCTCTGTGCCGATTCCTTTATATTCGGCTTTTTGTAGACATTATACCACTGTATGGCGTATGGGCCGAAAAGCGCGTCCTTCTGTGCGGTGCGCCCGGTGATGAACTCCTGCCTGACCGCCTCCTTCGCGGCCTCAAGCTCCTTCTTTGTGCGCCCGGAAACGTACTTGACTATACTCTTGCCGTCAGCCCGCCCAACGGTGACTTTTGCCCGGTATCTGCCGTCACTTTGCTTTGCCATTGCCAAAACCTCCCTTTTGTGTTAAAATCGGAGGCGGAGAAGCATCCGCCTTATCCCCTGTTGCCGCCCTCTAATTCGGCACGGGGGATTCTTTATTTTATTATCCACCCTCTATCGAGGTGCATCATATCATATACCAGCATTCCTATGACCGCCGCCATAACAATAAAAGTAAATACTGCTATTATCATTATCGTGCGTTCCAGCTTCTTTATCTTCCGTTCCCTGTACTCTAACCCTCTTTCGTATAACTGCGTCAGCGATTCCGGCTCACACACCCTATCCTCGTCCAGATCGTTCAGGCTCCCGCCCATGGCCTTTACCAGTTTGTAGACCGTATCAAACCCCGGATTTTCCGTTAAGCCCTGAAGCACGCGGTTTACCGTGGCAACGGGCACACTACTTTTGTCCGCTATCTGCTGCGCCGTCATATTACTTGCGTCCTTCATGGCGCGTAAATGTTCATATAACAACAAATAGTATCACCTTCTTCATTTATGTGTGGCGAAAAAACAAGAATGTTAGCGAAACGCTTCTTTATGAGTATTGATTAGAGCGGTATAAATGCTATGCTTTATTCAGGACGGTTCCCCGATGCTTCTCCACCGTCTTAGGCGGGGGTGAGAAATCGCCCCTGCCGATTAAATTTGAGGCACGATTTGTGCAACATCGGCGAGCGCAGTCCCGTTTATGGTACTCTCATACAAATTCCCCCTTTCTTTTTGAATCTAACGTGTTATTATCAAAACAGAACAAGTGTTTGGAGGTAGAATAGATGACAACGCGGGAACAAATTCTTGCAATCGTTGAACAGTTAAAGCACGATCCGGAAGCTACCGACCTTCTTTTTTCTTATGCTGCTGCATTAGAAATTCAGCATAAGATAAAAGCTGAAGCTGCTCGTTCTCGTCCAAATTGTTCATAATCGCCTCAATCCTCACACTTTGGTTCATTCGGCGTCGTTCGTTTGTCCAGCCCATCAAATAGGCGGGACTGGTGTTGAGCGCATTGGCAAGCTCGACAATTCGAGACAAAGGAAGATTAGATACAATGCCCTGTTCGTACTTCCCTATGGTCTGCTTTGTCGTGTTGAGCATCTTCGCCAAATCACCCTGGGTAAGCCCGGCGGCCCTTCTCAACTCCCGTATTTTATCGCCAAGGGTCATTTATCATCACCTCGGTTATATATTACCACGTCACTTTAGAATATGCAATTTCTTTTTTAAAAACACTTGACAAGTGACCAAACCCATGTTACACTTTAGTCACTTAATAAGTGACGCAAGGGGGCGGTCAGAATTAACAGAAATTTGTATCGAGCAGCGTTGGCACGTTGCGGAAAAACACAAAGAGAACTGGCACATGAGCTTGATATGTGCGAATCCACCTTAGTTGCCAAAGTAAAAAAGAACACGTTGACCGTAAGGGATGCCGAGAAGATGATAAGTATTCTGGGAATTGATAATCCTACGGAAGTTTTTTTTACAAATTTAGACACTTCACAAGTGACCGCGAACGATTAACAAACAAAGACACACTATTTAGAGCTGACGAACGAACAGCGTAAGGGGGAAACGATGAACAACCACGTTGAAATCAAAACAAACGACACAAGCGGAGAAATAACCATCAACGGCATATCGGTAAGCGATATTGTACGAAAGTACACCATCACCCACGAAGCAGGGAAGCCCCCCGTAATCGAGGTAGAGCTTGTAGGGGACGTGACCGTCAGCGGCGGCTTTATTACCCCTCTTCCCGAACCGTGGAAAAGTATTTATCACAATCTGTCGAAAGGGCAGTTCGTGGTAAAGGTATAAGGGGGAAACGATGTCATTTAAAAAAGGCTTCAATCCACTCGATGATAATAACGGAATGCTCGGCAAGCAAGCCAAAGACGAAGATTATGAACGGTATAAGCGCGCCGAGTACGCCAAGCTGGCGGTGAAAAGCCTTTTCGCGTTTATCCTGGGCTTCCTTATCTCTTACATCATCAAAAGACTTTAGAGCGTTGGAGCCGTGGAAGTTCAGCCTATACGAAGGTTCGGGACGGGCAATAAGCCCACGGGCGATAATCGGGTCAATGCCACCGTAACGGCAATCGAGAAAGCCATTCCTATATAGGTATTCGGCGGCGGCTGGGTCAGCCCCTACTTCTCCGGCAGTCTTAAAGGAATCGGCGGGAAAGAGCCTTAGGGCATCGTAAAGGGAATCGGGAAGCATAGAAACACCACCTTATGGAGGGAAAGATGAAAGACAAATGGGTAATTATCCTCTATATCTTAGGGAGCGCAGTAGGAATACTGCTTACACGGCTGATATTAGGGTAGGGAGACGGCATGAAGTACTACTACCAAGGAATGATATTCGGCGTGATAGTCGTAAGCGTTATTCTGTATCTGCTATTTGGGCAGCCGTATTAAACCGAGCAGCCACGGGATAGAAGCAATTATAGCGCCGGAAACAAACCCGATTGCCCGCTCCTTCCACCGCTGCACCCTCTCAAGCCGCTGTAATTCCCTGTAATTGCGCCCTTGATAGGTAAGAGCAAAGACCGCTATCCTGCCGCCCATAATGGGCTTTACGGAGGCATACAGGGGCGGGAGCGCAAGGCAGGCAAGATAAACCTCATCGGGCTTGTAGGGAAGCTGGGATAACAGGGTATCCCAATCGAAACGGGGCAAAGCGATTACGGCATCAAGAATATCGCATTGCAGTTTTGTAAGCATAGAAACACCACCTTTAACGAGATTATACCATAGCCTCTTGGCGGGTGAAAACCCGACATGACCTCCATTTCAGAATAGGGCGAGGCGGCAGGTGCGGCAAGCGGGCATAGGCCGCAAACCGCCGCCCACCCGCCAAGGGGCTATGAGGGAAAACAACAAGGAGAGAAGTAATGGAAAATAGTACCTACGTTCTGATAATCTGCGTTATCAACACTATCACGGTGATATTCTGCGTTTTGAACTACTTGAAGTAGGAGAGGAAGAAAGGATAGCAAATGTGGGATAGACTTTTAGACTGGCTGGTTCAGAGGACGCAGGAAGAGCTAATCGCTTTCAGCGTCGTACTGTCGCTGATCTCCATCGTTATAACGTTAATCAACCTTTATTTAAGGCGATAATGGATACTACGGTGCTGATCAGCGAGAGGATAACGGCTATGAGGGCAAGCCAATTATGAGCAAGCCACCGAATGATACATTCACGCCTCTTTCTCCGGCGCATAGGCTTAAAGAAACTTGTTTCAATGTATTTCTGATAAGCCTCCGCCTCTTCGCGGGAACGTTTTTTGAATAATTCATCAGACATAAATACCTCCAAGGAAAGGGATAAAGCTATGAACAAAGTGCAAACAGGTTTGAGAATACCCGAAGAACGCTACAACGAACTATGCGAAGTAGCTAATGAAATGGGCATTTCCCTTAATTCTTTGCTTTTGATGCTTATTGACCTCGGAATGACCCTGCGGAACGGGCGTGTTACTGTTCAGGCAACACAATAGCCCCGTGGGTGCGTTCATAATCATCAAGGTGTAGTTGGAGGATATGCTCAATAAGATTGTTTAGAGAGCGATTCTCGCGGTCAGAAAGCACTTTGAGTTTATCGTAAATTGTTTCATTGAGCCGCAATCCTGTTTGGATTTTGTTAGTTGCCATTGTTACCACCTCCTTAGCAGTATGTTAGCAAAAACCAACTTGACTTTCTACTCACAAGGTGCTAACATGGTGCTAACAAGATAAGGAGGAAGCCATGAAATACAACATAGGGGAACGGGAACCAGTCTGCGCCAATTGTCAGCACTACTACCAGCACTACACCTACTATGGCGGCGCATATAGCCCCGTAAACTGCGGGCATTGCGCCTACGGACGGATAAAGCACCGAATACCGGGAGAGAGCTGCGAAAGGTTTTTATTTAGGAGGTAATGAAGATGAATCAAATCTACTGGTGTATAAGACAAGTGAGGGAAGCAAAGGACATAGAAGAAGCCGCCGAACTACTTAGCGGCGGCTGGGTAATAATCGCAAGATTAAAGCACAAGGATAGACCTGATTCTTTCGTTTGCGCGACAGATAAGGAACGGGAAGGTTAATACTGCGTATTCAGGGAGATAAAGCCATGAACGATTTTAACAAACTTCTGCGGGATATGATAACCGCCGCCGTGGACGAGCGTATAAACAGCGTTGAGGCGCTGGAGGAGCGCATGGTGAAGATGCACGGCGAGTATGTCACCACCAAGCGGGCAGCCGAGATCATCAACGTAGACCCCGGAACCATACGCGCCATGTGCAGGGATGGGCGCCTCATGGCGACCGCCGCCGACGGCCACGCCCCCCTCATACTGGTGCGGAGCATGGCCTCCATGGTAGAGGATAAGACGGCGGATCAGCCCAGGGTAAAGGCTGCCCGCCGCCATAAGTACGACGATTGTAAATACAAAGTGCAATAGCTCCCCGTGCGAAAGGGGAGAGCAGAGGGCGGCATCTTGGGCCGGTGTCCGATGGGCAGAGTTTATAATCTCCTTTTTGATATACACAGACCACCTGATATGTCCGACAAAACGCTGCTTCTGCTCACCGCCCTCTGCTGTCTCCTTTCGCCGGAGGTGATGCGAATGACCTAACAATCCCACAACAGCACGTTAGCAACTCGACCGGGCGAGTATAAACAGGATTCAGGCCCGGTGCGTCTCCCGCGGACGGGTTTGCCGATAGCCCGCGCCGCCGGAGGGTATCAGATCATAAGGAGGACACAAAAATGAAATTAGGAGAAATGACATTCGGGACAAACATCAAAATTCCCGAGCGACAAGAAGGTGGCAGCTACGAGCTGGCGGACTACACGCTGGGCTACTTCGGCGCAGGCGTAGCTGCGTTTATCCGTAAGGACATACACAGCCTGTGCCGGTTCGGCGACAGCACGGAGTACGCCGGATCAGATCTGGACAAACGCATGACCGAAATATACGATAGCTACCCCGAAGAGCTTAAAGAACTGATTATCCCCTGCACGATCCCGTTGTATAACGGCGGCGACGCCGAGGATATAACCCGAAAAGTTTTTGCCCCCACGTTGACCATGGTGGGCTGCGGCGACAACCACGGAGTAGAAGAAGGCTTAACATGGCCTATATTCACGAGAAGGAATAGACGCAAAAAAACCTTTAACGGCTCGGCGGCCAGCTGGTGGCTTTCCTCGCAGTTCTCCTCTGACTTCGCTCGGCATGTCGACTCGGTCGGCTCCGCCTACATCCTCGGCCCGTCGTTCGCGAACGGGGGTGTCCCCGCTTTCATAATCCCCCAATCGGTACAGATTGACGATACACCAGACAATGACGGCATCTACAGATTGACGGCGCTGCAAAGCTATTGCTCATAAAAAGACCATGAAAAGCAAACGCACAAAAGCGTGTGAGATACCCCAGAAGGTCAAGCGTTGGGTATGGGAAAGGGATCATCATTGCTGCGTCCTGTGCGGCAGGCCCGGCAACCCTGACGCGCATTTTATCCCTCGCTCCCATAACGGGAAGGGAATAGAAGAGAACATCGTCACCCTATGCCCCGAGTGCCACAGGGATTACGACAATTCAGAACGCAGGCCGGAGATCAGAAAGGCCCTCCGGGCGTACCTCATGGCCAAATACCCGGATTGGGACGAGGAAAAGCTGAGATACCGTAAGTGGAGGAGTGATTACATATGCAAGTAAGGGAGCTTTTACCCATGATCGCCCTGCTGAAAACACAGCGGGTACGACTGTTCCACTCGCCGGACGGGGCGCTGATCGGAGACTTCAGGAGGGAGGATATTCTTCCCGCCGTTTGCGGCAGAACGGTAGCCGCCCTGCTCGATGCGTCCCTGCTGTGCATGGACGCCAACAACAACTACATCAATTTATACGTTGCAACTGGAAAGGACAATTGATATGTGGGGAGCATTTTTTAGCTGGGGAGTGCCGATGTTTGTGATCGGCATAATGACAGGCTTTGCCTTCGCGCCACGCAAAAGGAGATGAACATGGAAGCGTGCACAACCGGACAAACCCTGTGCTGGCGTTGCCGGAGGGCGACCAACGCGCCGGGCATGGGCTGCAGCTGGTCTCGCCACGCCGATCCCGAACCTGTTGCGGGCTGGGAGGCAAGGGAAACAACACTGAAGAGCAGCGACTATTACCACGGCAAAAACTACACGACAATTATACAGTCCTACGTCATCCGCGCCTGCCCGCTGTTTTTGCCGGACGGGAAAAGCGAGCCGCCGCGTATACAAAAGAAGTGGATCGTCGAAGTGGACGGCGAGTGGCTGACAACGCAGGAGACGAGGGAGCGGCTGGGCATCGACAGGCACGAAATATACAAGCTGATCGAGCGCGGCAAGCTCAACGCCAGGCAAGTGGAGTGAATGAGCTAAAAACATATCAAAAGTACTGATTATCCCAAGGAGGAAAGCGAAATGACAAAAGATGAAATAATCGTCATGCTTGCGGAACAGCTTGCCGAAGTGCGGCATGACCGCGACCTGTGGAAAGCTCTTTATCGGAACGAGATAGACAAGAGGCTGGAAAAGGAAGGTGAGTAATGGAGCAGTACCTTTTAGCTAAAGCCTACAAACCGTTTGAGGACACCTACTATGACCGATATGACCCTAATCTTTTAAAACAGGAGGCGAGATAATGTCACTTTACGACATAGCGAAGAATCTCAATGACTTCATGGACGCGGTTGACCGTGGAGAGATACCAGAAGAAGCCGTGTATGACACCCTCGAAAGCCTTGATATGCAGCTCGATGACAAAATTGACAACGTGGCCTGCATGATAAAGAACCTTGCCGCAGAGGCAAAGAGCATCAAGGAGGAAGCCGACAATCTCACCGCCAGAGCCAAGGCTAAGGCCAATAAGGCCGAGTGGCTTAAAGGATACCTTGCAACGCAGATGCAGCTATCCAATAAGGAAAAGTTTGAAAGCAAGCGGAACAAACTGACATTCAGAAAGTCAGAAAGCGTCGAGGTAAACGAGGAAGCCTTTATAAAGTGGGCGGCGCAGGGGCATGACGAGCTTCTGACCTATAAGCCCCCCGTGCCTAACAAAACGGCGATAAAAGAGCTTCTGAAATCCGGCGGGACGGCAGAGGGCGCGGAAATCGTTGTAAAGCAGAATTTGCAGATAAAGTGAGGGGAGCATGTTTAACGAAAAGACTGTAGAACATACAAAAGATGGAGATAAGCCGGTATGGCAATCCCCCAAGTATATTGCCGCAAAGGAAAAGGCCATAGAGGCCATCAATAGCGGTAAATATGGCCTTACGGAGGCTGATTTCTGGATACTAATGAATCTCACCGCAAAGAAAGACAAGATGGCGTACAGCGGCCTAATAATCAGCCACAACGGGTGTTTAAAGATCAATGACTGTCTTGAAAGCAAGTTCACTCCTTCTTGTGTGTTTTTTGACAAGGACGGATATAAAAACTCACTGGTATACAGTTATTGCAATGATGAACAGGGTATTTACGAAGTGGGCGAGGTAAACGACAAAAACTGTAGCAACGCTTATCCATACGCCATGGCTTATAAGAGGTTGTTTGATCGCGTTGTGTTGAAACTCTCAAAGTTCGCTTACTCTGGGATAATGTCCGATAGCGAGAGCGAAGAGTTTGTTCAGCCGGAAACGGAAACCAATGCAACGTCTCTATCCCGCTCGAAATTTAAACCCAACGTTTACGACACGTTTTCCGCCGATCCTGACGTAAAGGCCATGCAGGAGGAAGTTATAGCCCTGTGCAAGGGGAGCGTGGATTTAGCCAATAAAGCGGCGAAAAAGAACTACGGTGTGGACGTGTGGAATATGACGCGGGAGCAGTTAAGCACCACGCTCGACAAGCTGAACGCAAAGGGGGCTTAAATGGAGCTGTGGGACGAAATAATGACAGAGCAAGCCCTACTTGACAGGGCGGTGCAGGAGCTAAAACCGCGAGGACGGAAAAAGGCCGAAACAGAGCGCGAGTACAGAATGGCGCTATCTAAAAGGCTTACCGTCCTCCGCGCCGAGGGGCAGCCGGTAACACACCTTTTGGACATTGCCAAGGGCGAAGAAGATATAGCCAAACTGAGAATGGAACGGGACATAGCTGAGAGCCTATATGATTCGGCGGTGGAAGCGATAAACGCGCAGAAGCTAAAGATAAGGATACTCGAAGGGCAGCTATCCAGAGAATGGGGGAACACAAAATGAAAAGCAAACGAACCAAGGCGTGTGAGATACCCCCGAAGGTCAAAGCGCGGGTATGGGAGAGAGATCATCAGTTATGCGTCCTCTGTGGGCGCACAGGAAGCCCTGTGGCGCATTTTATCCCGCGAAGCCATAACGGTAAGGGGATAGAACAAAACATCGTTACACTGTGTCCTGAGTGCCATAGGGACTATGATAATTCGGAAAGGAGGCCGGAGCTTAGAAAAAAGCTGAGAGCGTATCTCATGGCAAAGTATCCCGATTGGAACGAAGAAAAACTAACGTATAGGAAGTGGAAAAATGAATAAAGCAATTTTGACCGGAAACCTGACGAAAGACCCAGAACTAAGGACGACCACAAGCGGAACAAGCGTATGCACCTTTACGGTAGCGGTGCAGCGCAGATACAAGGGCACTGACGGTAAACCCCCTGTTGACTATCTCAATATAGTAGTGTGGCGGCAGTTGGGCGAGTTGTGCGGGAAGTACCTTTCAAAGGGCCGTAAAGTCCTCATAGAAGGTGAGATACAGAACAGGAGCTATGAGGATAAGGACGGAAACAAGCGGTACATAACCGAAATCACAGCGGAAAACGTTGAGTTTCTCACGCCGCGAGAAAAAACGGACACTCCGGCAGGGTTTACCGAAATAGACGACGAGCCTTTACCCTTTTAGTCATGGAGTACGTAACAGAAAGCCGCCTTGCCACGATAGGCGAGGGCGATGGCTGGTCGATAGAACTCTACCTTATGGCATACCCGGACACCTACAAGCCCTTTTATGTGTTAGGGCTATGGGACAAACGGGAGAATCGGATTAAAAAATCAATTTCTTTCGCGCCGGATGACATGAGAAGGTTAAGGGACGTACTGAACGAATACATACGAGGTTAATGATGCAATACATCAGTCAGATAAACGCCTATTGGAATTGGGTAAAACTAAACGCCCTACCTTCCAGAGCCGGATATTTGTACTTTGCAATTTTAGATTGTGCAAATACGGCAGGCTGGAAGCGGGAGTTTAACGCGCCTAATTCAACGCTGCAAGCGATGGCGGGACTTGATAAGAACGGTTTAACGAGGTATCGCAATATACTGATACAGCAGGGCTTGATTAAATACAAAGCAGGAGACAGGGGGGCTACCGGGAAGTATGAAATCGTCCAGCTATATGACAATGGTATTGATTTAGGTATCAAAAAAAGGAATCAAATTGATACCCAAGTTGATACCCAAACCGAACCCAAGTTGATACCCAAACCGAACCCAAATAGGGTACATACAATAGATAAAGATAAAGATAAAGATAAAGACAAAGATAATATATCCCCCTCTATAATCCCCCCCAAGGGGATACCACCCACACTTGAAGCCGTGAGGGAATACTGCAAGGAACGCAGGAACAGCGTTGATCCGGAGAAGTTTTATGACTTCTACGCCTCTAAAGGTTGGATGGTGGGGAAAAACAAGATGAAGGACTGGAAAGCTGCTGTCAGGACATGGGAACGCAGCAGAAGCGAGATACCCCGCGTCTCGACATGGGATAATCCGGTCTACGAGAAACTGTGCTTGCCGAAAAAGCTGTTTTAGGTTCTGCGCTTCTCAGTCGTGAGGCTTTAGAGAGAATATGCGGGGAATTGAGACCTGACGATTTTGAGAGGCCGGAACACCAAGAGATATTTTCCGCTATCTTTGCCCTTTTCAACGCAAACGAGCCGGTAGACCCCGTAACGGTAGCTGACAAGCTGGGCGGCAGGGCCGGAGGGATACAGTACATCACGGAAATAGTGACCGGCACTGTATCAGCAGCAAATGTGGATTATCACATCAAGGTGGTGCTGGAGGAATCCAGAAAGCGACACGCCATTTCGGGACTGCGGGAAGTGGTCAAGGACATGAAATCGGGAAAGGACGAGGGATACCTTGACCGTATGCAGGGCGTTATAGACGCTGTACGGGCGCGTGGAGGGCGTAAAGTAAGCAGGGTAGGGAAAGACTTTGACGCGGCCCTATATGGGCTTATAAACGGCGCTGAGGGGCTTACAACGGGGTTTCAGGTTCTCGACCAGACGTTAGGCGGGTTGAAAAGAGGGCATTTAACCATCATCGGAGCCAGACCGTCAGTAGGCAAGACCTCACTTGCCATGAATATAGCCGTGAATATGGCTTTGTTCGACAGGACGGTAGCGGTGTTTTCGCTGGAAATGCCGAGGGAGGATGTGCTTCAAAGGGCAATCATCAGCTATGCGAAGTGCAGCCGTGATGAAATGTTCAGCGGCGGTCAGGAAGCGGTTGACAGGATACAGAACGCCGTAAGCAAACTGAGCGCGACAAGGTTGTATCTGTCGGATAACGCCTATACCGTGGAGGCAATAAGGTCACAATGCTACGCGATAAAGCAACAGGAACGGGAATTAGACCTGATTGCGATTGACTATTTAGGGCTAATACAATCCAGCCTGAGAAACCGCACGCGGGAAAACGAGGTATCCGACATAAGCCGAAAAATAAAGCTTCTGGCGAAGGAACTGAATGTCCCTGTCGTTCTTCTGTGCCAGCTCAACAGGGCGATAGAAGGCCGGAACGATGGAAGGCCGAGACTATCGGACTTGCGGGAATCGGGAGCCATAGAGCAGGACGCGGACGAGGTATTATTCCTTCACCGACCCGACCCGCAAAGCGAGGACGCGAGCATCATCGTGGCGAAGAACCGAAACGGGCGAACCGGGGAACTAAGTGTGAAATGGTACGGAAAATATTTTCTGTACGAGGATGAAATTGTGGAATGGGAGGAACTATGACAGAAGAACTCGCAAAGTGGATAACGCAAACCATATTCCAGAGCGTGATGGACAACATGAAGGACGGAAAGGCCGTTGTAAGTGTTAATGGCGTTACCGTGTTGACCTTCACCGACAACGGTAATGGCTGGGATATACACTGGGATGAGTAAGGCGCAGAGAGAAAAAGGCAAAGCCGGAGAACGGGAGCTTGCCGCCCTGTTCCGTGAATACGGGTTCAATGCCCGGCGCACTTCCCAATACTGCGGACAAACGGGGGACGCATCGGACGTGATAGGTTTACCGGGGATTCACGTTGAGTGCAAACGCTGCGAGACGACAAAAATCCATGAATGGATGGCGCAGGCGAGGCGCGACGCGAAGCCGGAGATTATACCGGCGGTGTTCCACCGAAGGAGCCGCGAAAAGTGGTTAGTAACTATGCAAGCGGAGGATTTTTTGAGGTTGTATGAAGCAAACGCTATGTTGGACGTGCCGGAGAGCGACAAATAAACCCGGTTTAGGGTGCAGTTGGAGCCGCCAAAACGGGATGCCCGTTAAAGGCTGGAACGCAAGACCGACAACGATAAACTGTCATGGTATTACCGGCTGGGATGGGGAAAGCTACCACGTCAAGGAGTGCCCGTTATACCTGGCGGATGGAAAAAAGGACGAGACAGGTTGTAGGGTTTATGTACAGCAAGGCGAAGAAAAGCTGACGGTAAGGGAAATGGCTGTGAAGGCCGGAATATCAGAGTTTACAGTGCGAAAAAGAATCAAGAGGGGGATTTATGAAACTGCAAGCGTATGAGTTTTACGAAATCCACGATGGAAAAGAGAATTATCAAAAGACCTTTACCACTCTCAAAGCGGCGAAGAAATACTACACCCGAATGACGATGCAGGGCGCACTTTTAAGGGCAAAGGTTGACGGTAAGCAGTTACTTATTCACGAAGCGGACGAATTATTCAGGAGCAACGATGAAGTACAGCGAAATAGTAGACCATTACGGTGCAAAGCATCAAGCCATTAAAGCCGTTGAGGAACTGAACGAGCTTGCCGTTGAACTTAGTAAGTGGGTGAACGGCCAAGGCAGCAGGAAGAAAATCCTCGAAGAGTGCGCGGACGTAGAAATTATGCTGTGGCAGATGCAGACAATATTCGGGGATTGGGACGACTGGAAAGCCTATAAATTAGGCAGAGTAGAGGGGCGGATATGGAAAGAACAAGGATAAACGCAGAAGGAAAAGAATTATTTGCTTCTCTATACGCCGTTGAAAATATCCTAAAGGTGTACGAAGAAAAGTATCACCGGCTGGTAGACCGTATCCCCAGCATAACGGTATGCAAGCGCCTGTTTCCGAGCGTGAAGTTACTGCCGACTGATCGGTGTAAAAAGAGAGCGACGGCATGGCAGAAGCACTTTTGATGGCAGAGTACGCAAGGAGGCACTTTTGATGGATGAGAAAAAGATACTTGACGTAACGTGCGGATCCCGATCGATATGGTTTAATAAGCACCACCCGGCGGCGGTTTACTGCGATAAAAGAGAAATTGAAATGACGGGCATATGGGGAAGTGGGGAGGGGCAGAGCGAACGCAAGTGCATTATCAAGCCCGATATAGTATGCGACTTTACACAGTTACCTTTCCCGGACAACGCTTTTGCGCTTGTTGTTTTTGACCCGCCACACCTCACAGGGGCAAAAGAAACATCGTGGCTGGTTAAAAAATACGGGAAGCTTGACGACAACTGGCCACAAATGCTGCATGATGGGTTTGCAGAATGTATGAGAGTGTTGAAACCCGACGGAGTGTTGATTTTTAAATGGTCGGAGTACGATATTCAGGCTGAAAAGGTTTGGAAAGCCATTGGCCAAAAGCCACTATTTGGGCACCACAGCGGGAGAAAAAGCAAAACCTTTTGGGGGTGCTTTATGAAACTGGAGGGAAAATGCAAGAACTAATCGACAAAGTACAAGAACTCGTTGCCTTTGAACTGGAGAGGGCTAACACCATCCACCCGCCGAAGTTTAACAGCTATCACGAAGCGTATAAGGAGGAAATTTAAGTGGAGTACAAAGTAGAGGTATTGGAAAAGGCCGTTAAAACTTATGGTTGCATGCATCAGACGATAAAGGCCACAGAAGAATTGAGCGAATTGCTTGTTGTACTGAACAAGTGGCTGGGTATGTCGGAGAACGAAAATATTGCAAAATTTCACGCAAAACACAACATCAGGGAAGAATGTGCCGACGTGGAAATCATGCTTAGTCAGTTAAAGATAATCTTCGGAGACTGGTCTGGCTGGACGCGCTACAAGATGGACAGATTGGAGGATCGGATCAATGCAATCAACGGAACGAAAGAGAATGACCGCTGAAGAGCGGGAATTGTTCGCTGCACTGTTCGCGTTGGATAATATTCTCGACAAGTTTTCCGGAGGATATCAGAGGCTATGTCAGCGCATACCCGGATGCTGGCGGGACTACCGCATAGCGCAGAGCAGGATAGCAAGTGTTATCACAAGGCTGCTGGATACCGTGCCTGTAGAGCAGCTATTGACCGTCAAGCGACAACTCGACCTAACCGAAATCCGCATAGGCATTAAATCCGCAGCGGGCCGGGACAAGAATTACTGGGTGACGAGCTATGACGATCTGGCCGATCTTGCAGAGTACGCCACCAAAACCGAGTGCTTTACCTGTGACGGCGCGAAACATAATTGCCGACTGCGGCAGATATTAAAGGATTTACCCATACAGGGAGTAAGCAACCTTGTTGTGGGGTGCTGGAGAGACGAATGACATGTCCGGAAGCGGAGGGGGGAATGAGCAGTGAAAATACCTGAGAGCGTACGCATTGGTGGCGTGGAATATGCTATTTCTTACGTAGAAAATCTACGGAATGGAAACCAACTTGCATATGGATACATTGATTATGACAACTGCAAGATTGAGCTATCGGCCACAGACGGAATCGGACATCAAAAACGATGTCAAACTCTATTACATGAGATTCTACATGGTGTCCAACAGCACGCAGGGTTGGAGATTGAGAATGAAGAAGCGGTTATAGAAATGTTTGCAAAGGGTATTTATCAGGTGTTACAGGATAACGGCGGCAGATTGTTTGATTTAATGGAAACAGACAAGAAAGGAAAGAGCAATGAAAAAGTACACGCAAGCGGATTTTGACAACTTTGAAGTAGATGAGTATGGCCACAAGATACGATTTGGCTGAATACTACGTTTACAAAGATGAGGAAGAAGACTGCGAAGTATACGAATAATACAACTTTAAGAGCTGTGACAACATGGAGCAGGAGAACATATGACAATTATTGAATGGTTGCGCGATAAAAATTCTACTGAAAACAAAGACAATATTTTAGCCCCATGCATGGACGCACAAACTGCCGTGAATTTCTTGATTGATTACCTTATCGGGGATGATTGGTATGTGGCATATCCTGCTTGTACGGAGCAAGTAAATACAGAAGCGGTTATGTTCATTCTTCAAAAGTTTAGTAGGAAGTACAAAAAGGAGCTAAAAGCATGGAACAGGAGGGTTGACAATGGCTAAAGAGTACATAGAACGAGAAGCGGCTAAGGCGCGCCTTAGAATGTGGATCACAGATTGCGTATTAGCCGGGGACAATGATGAGGCAGACTGTTTCAGGGACTGTATAGACCTCCTTGACAGTATTCCTGCCGCCGATGTTACCCCGGTGCGGCGCGGACGATGGATCGAAGAGGATGGCATACAGATTTGCTCAGAATGCGGCGAAGAACATGAATGGGAAGATTACAGAGCGCCGTACTGCGATACCTGCGGAGCAAGGATGAACAAGGAGGACGGAGAATGAGTAAATATGTAAACGTTGATGCTTTTGTAGAAGCACTTTGTAAGACGCTATCCACATTGAGAAAACAAAAAGATAATACGCCCGAATCAATAGCGTTTCTCAAAGGAGCGCAAGTAGTGGCAAAAGAGTTAATGAAATTTCCTGCCGCCGACGTGGTAGTACGATGTAAAAACTGCGTACACTATCACCCTTGCAAAGCGGAGCTGACTGATGGCAGTGCGCCGGATTGGGGCATCTGCGACCAGCCGTGGTTTAACGATGATAAAAACGACGTTGATGAGATGTTTTACTGCGCTCAGGGCGAACGGAGGGAGGACGGAACCAGCAAAAGGGGCAATGACAATGAGTAAATCCTCATATAAACGTATATCTGGCAAGTCTCACGATGTTCAGTGGCGGTTATATGAGAAAAATTGGATATGTGTTTCAAAGAAATGGGTCAGATGGGCAAAACGATATATGAATCGGGCATTTAGAAGAAACTATGCAGAAGAGAGAGGTAATGAGGAATGACACGTGAAGAAGCAGCAAACATACTTGACCCTGAAATGGATAGTCAATACTTATTGGATTTTATTCGCGAGCACTATGGCAAAAGTGGTGTGGATAATGCACTTTTGTGTGAGTGTGTAGACGCTGAAGCTTGCCATATGGGAGCGGAAGCCCTCCGTGAGCAAAGGGAAGAATTTCCACCACCATGCTATAAACCGGACGGTGGCGGTGATGGATGTGCTTATCAAATCTATGGCCCAGACGATGATGAGCCTATTGAGCGTTGCAAGGCTTGCCCGCTGTGCTATTCAGACAAAATGAGACATCATAAACCGAAAACACCATGCGATTTATGCCTATACAATCCACCATCGAGCGGGGACGGGAAACCATGTACAATGTGTCCGGCCAGCTCTCTACCAGAGACACCAAAGGAGGACGCATGAAAGAATACATAAGCAAAGATAGGGCAAAGCAGTTTGTATGTGGACATTGCAACGAGGTATGCAGCGAAGAACCGTGCGAATCGAGCGATTGTGATTGGATGGCATTTATCGACAAAGAACCCGCCGCCGATGTAGTGGAAGTGGTGCGGTGCAAGGACTGCAAATGGTACTCAGAGTTAGCATGTGGCGAAAGAGAATTATTGGGTAGTCAAGGTTGGTGTAATGAAGTTATGGCGCGGCCTATGCCAAGCAATGGATTTTGCAGCTTTGGAGAAAGGGAAAACAATGGCTAAAGAGTACATAGAGCGAGAAAAGGCGCTGGAAAAGGTTATTGAAGTAAAGCACCACGACCCTGAATTGAGCGGAGTTGTATTGCACAGGTACATCAAGGAAATCGACTTGAAGGATATCCCCGCCGCCGATGTTGCTCCGGCTGTGGAACTTGAAGATTTGAGGGCTAAGTATCAGGCGCTCGTTGCTGAAAAAGACAAGAACAGTGGAGACACGGCTGAAACGTATACAACCGGGTATCGCTATGGTCACAGAAACGGGCAGATTGAATTGCTCCAACAGATTTTGGGCATTTGCGATGGTGTAAGCGAGCCGGAGGAAACAAATGAGTAAAGAATATATAGACCGCGAAGAAGTGATATTGGCAGTAAGACACGCATGGGCAAAGGGACTTGAGCCAACGCAATACATCGAGCAAATCCCTGCCGCCGATGTTGCGGAAGTACGGCATGGACGGTGGATTCGACCACACTGGAAGAACAGTAACTATTGCTGTGACTGTTCGGAGTGTGGCGGGGAGGCGATGCACAGAGACTATCAGTGGGATAAAAACGGTATCTACCCTATCTGCCCCAACTGTGGAGCTTATATGATGGGAGAAAACAATGGTAAATGTGAATAGGTATGGTGGTGTCTGCAATGTAGAAAACCCTGATAAAAGAGTTTACAACCTTTGGTATGGGATGCTACGCAGATGCTATGATAAAAAGCAACATGAGAGAGACAGAGGGAAAAGCTACGCTGATTGTGAAGTATGTGATAGATGGTTGAATTTTAATCTTTTCGCAAGCGACATAACACATTTAGCGGGGTACAATAACTGGCTCAACAAAACAGGATATTGCCTTGATAAGGATATAATTAACCCCGGCAACAAGGTTTACAGTAGGGCTAACTGTTGCTTTGTGTCTTATACGGAAAACATTAGAGACATTCACAAAAGAAAGCCACAGAATATAGAACGGCTGCACGAAATGAATAAGACGGGGTATATGCTGGAAAAGGATGGTGAGGATTTAATATTTGAATCGGAAAAGGCCGCATGTGAATACTTGGGCGTTGTAAAGTGTTCGATTTCGTCTTGTTACCGCCGTGGGGTTAAGTGCAAGGGCTATAAAATAGCGAAAATGGATAAGGAGGAAACTAATGAACTGGATAAGCGTAAGGGATAGACTACCTGAAGACCAAGTGGAAGTGCTGGTGGCCACCAGAAGCAAAAATGGCGTGCGAAATATTGACAAAGGGTATCTGGCAATCGACCACTTTATCCATCGTGGACGTGCCGAGGTTACTCACTGGATGCCATTGCCAGAATTTCCGAAGGAGGAAGCATGAAAAGAATAACGTATCCATGCGAAGACTGCGGCAGTACCGGCGTGTTGTGCATAATTTGGCGAATAGGTGTGTTTCATTGCCCGTCATGCGGGTGCTATAAGATTGGTACTGTACAGTGTGTAGATGAGGTTGAGATGGATAAGGAGGAAACTAATGAACTGGATTAAAGTAAGGGACAGACCACCAGAAGAAAAGGAACCGGTGATTATCCTGCTGCAAGATGGACAGATTTTTCGCGGCGAGATACGCATGAGACAATTATTGCCGGAATGGTGGTATTACTACGATGCCGGCAGCAGTGACATCGACATACTGGGGCTTGTATATCCCATAGAAAAGTTTGAAGGACTATGGTTTAAAGGTAATCCTGTTATTGCGTGGATGCCATTGCCAGAAACGCCGAAGGAGGAAAGCAAATGACTGATAAAGAAGCGATTGAAATGGCTATAAGAACCTTAGTACATATTAAGGATTCCAGCGACACACCGCACATAATTGCTGCTTGCAGTATTGCCATTTCTGCCCTGCAAGAGCGCAAGGAACGGCAATGGATTAACGTAAAGGACAGACCGCCGAAGGAGGAAAAATAATGGAAAATGTATATGAAATGGTATATCAGCAAAGCCGATGTGAGCCGAAGGTTTTAGCTCACGACATTTACCACGGACGAAATTATTATGTTGTCAGTTTCGGCACGCACCCGTTTATTTTATATGCCTGTCCATGCAGAGGTTTATTCCCAGCAGGTACGGTTGAGCATGACGTGGGAAGAACAAAAATATATAGAAAATGCAATAGACTGCCACGGCGGGGTAACATACTCAAGCGTGGAACTTGTGGTAGCGAATAATAAAGGGTGGTATATAGGATGGGATTATGCCCACTACATGGACTACAGCGGGTATATG
>ERZ857745.659-NODE-659-length-49554-cov-93.439241_pt1 | contig 49554 bp, 41 predicted proteins | sample MGYA00519699_ERZ857745 | MGnify/ENA primary metagenome ERZ857745 (study PRJEB31778, sample SAMEA3449357) | human gut metagenome | biome: human gut; feature: human-associated habitat; material: faeces | place: United Kingdom | collected 2010/2012 ... | reverse complement strand
AAGTTTACTTTCAGGATTTATGTGTATGATAATAATTATTCCTGAAGCAAGTGAACTATTAAAAGGAAAAGCATTACTCTATACATCTAATAAAACAGAATATTTCAAATTTAATATGAACTTCTTAAATATATTTTATAAATTCTTACCAGGTTCTACATCTAATTATGATTTAAAATATGGTATGGTTAATATATATGTTTCATTATTTGTAATAATATTAGTAATAAAATATTTTTTTAATAAAAAAATATCTAAAAAAGAAAGAATTTCTACATTAATTTTCATATTATTCTTTTTATTTAGTATAAGTTTTAATTTATTAGATTTTGCCTGGCAATTATTTCAAAAACCTATTTGGTATCCTAATAGATATATATTTACTTTTTCTTTCTTTTTAATAACTATTGCTATGAAGGAAATAACTAATATTACTTATAAAACTAATATAAAAGAGAATTTAATTATTATAATATCTTTTATATTATTAACATTATACCCTATATCAAAAATTGATTGTAGTAATGGCTTTAAGATTTTTTCTCTAATATTTAGTTTTCTTCTACTTATATTGTATGTATTCTTAATTGAAAATAAAAAAGCTAAAACATTATTGTTAATTTTATTCTTTACTGAAATAACTTTTAATATAATTTTGACTTTTACAATACTTCAAATTCATCCTGAAATACAAGACTATAAATTATATTTAAATAAATATAAAGATGCAATAAACAAGATAAAGGAAATTGAAAATAAAGATAATAATTTTTATAGAATTGAAGTAGATTTCGAACTTGTATATAATTCATCTTCCCTATTGAATTATAATGGCATAAATCATTTTAATTCAGTTAGAAATGCTAAAATGTTAAATTTTTTAAGAAAATTTGGATATAGTGTTAAATATGAAACAAATGTAAAATTTAATAATTATAATCCATATTTAACATCATTACTTGGTATAAAATATATAAATGGTAGTAAAGATGAAATGTATTATGAAAATGTTTATAATGAAAATCCTTACATGTATTTAAATAAAGATGCATTAAGTTTAGGATATATGATTTATAATAAGGAATTTAAAGAAAGTAATAGTTCTTATCAGAATACAGAAAATTTAATTAATTCAATGTTAAATACTGATATTAAAACATATAAAATAAATAATAATATTAAAATATATAATGCAAATATTAAAATTGATAATAATAAAAAATACATTATACCAGATAAAAATTTCTATGTGGTAATTAGTGGTAAAGCTAGTAATGATGCATTTCTTATTCCAAATATTGAACTAACTAAAAAAAATAATCCTGATTCAATAATGTTTAATAATAACATTTTTGATGGTTCTTATACTGTTTATATTAACAATAAAGAAATAAAGAATGCATATAATAAACAAATACCATTATTTATTAAGAAGAATGATGAATATAAAATTGTTATTAAATCAAATGCTACTAAAATAAAATATGATTCATTAATATGGTATCAAATAGATTATGATAATTATATTGAAACAATTAATGAACTTAAGAAGAATGAATTTAATATAACTAAGTATAATAAAGATAATCATATAGAAGGAAATATAGATGTTAATAATGATAAAAATGTATTATTATTAACTATTCCATATGATAAAGGATGGAATATCTACGTTGATGATAATAAAGTAAATTATGATATATGTTTTGATTCATTTATATGTTTAGATTTGGATAAAGGTAAACATAATATAAAAATGAACTATGTTCCAAGTGGGTTTATTGTTGGACTTATTATTTCTAGTTTAGCGTTTATAGTAACAATTATTTACATAAGAAAAAAGCGTTGAATTAACAACACTTTTTTAATTGCTCTTTATTTAGTTGAATATGAAGCACCATACCATATACCACATTCATTAGTACTACCACATTTACCATGCCAGTTAGTAATAGCACTATTACTAAATAGAGTGTCTACTGTATAAGTACCATTTTGTTCTCTATCCCATGGATTACATAATTGAATTTTATCTGGTGAACCTGAAATTGCTATATAGTGATTAGGTATTCTAAGAATAATTGCTTCTCCACGATTCAATGCATCTGTTATTGCTTTCTTTCTATCTGCTTCACTTGTATTTTGATTAAATAGTACATTGCCACTTAATCCATATTTTCCAAGCAATTTATCATTTGTTAGTGTACCAGTAGTAACTCTACCACAAGTACTTGTACTAGCACCATTTTTTCCACAAACTTCAGAATCTTGACCAGCAAGTGTACTTGAATTATGATTTGGTCCATCCCAAATATCATTAGCAACTTGTTCTGGTGATACATTTTTACCAAATGCTCTAGCTACCATAGATATTGATGTATAACCGCATCCATAATCACGTAAGTTAGCTCCATTAGCAAATTTAGTATTATAATTTGTATTTTTAGTTTGTACATCGCAAGATAGTGGTGGTGCCTCTTTTGTTTCTTCTTCCTCTTCAACTTCTTCTTCTTCTGCTTCATCATATGGAGTAAGTGCACCCATTCCAGCTGTTCCACTACCTTTACCTGGTGTAGTTGGAGTACTATTAGTACCAGGTTCAGTACCATAAACGCTTTCTAATATACCATGCATATAAGTATCAAGCTTAATGTCAAATGTATCAGAATTTAATGTTGTATCACCACTTACTGTTCTTACACGAACAGTTGCTTTAGGTGGTTCTTCATATATATCATAAAAATCTAGTTGATAATCTTTATTATTTGTGATACTTTCAGCAAATCTACGTATAAATACTTCAACAAACTTTTCTTTTGACATTACTATTTTACCAGTCGTTCTAAAAGTACCATAGTCTACTGCGTCAAGCATTGATGCTTCCATTACTTCACGTCCTAAATAGAAATCTTCTTCTGTTGTCGTTGTAATTCTTTGGATTAGAAGAAGAATAACGATTACAACTATTCCAAGAACTAGTATTAAATATCCCCAAACTGATTCCTTCATTTAATCATTACTCTCCTTTCTTAATATCCTTGTCTATATCTTGATATTCCATCAGATTTATTAACTTTTATTCCAAAACTATTTGAATCATCTCTAATTAAGTCTAAGAATGAACTTGAACAATTATAGAATCCATCAGTTATAGTACATCCCCTAAGAGTATTGTCAATGTAACCTCCGGCGCCATTTCTATCTTTGTTATATTTTCTAAGTTTCTTAATAGAATCACTGTTTAATATGAAACTATATTCTAAATATTTTTCACTGTCTGTATACATATCACTTGCTGTTGCCTCTATGGCTTTTCGTTCACTATCGTGAGTATACCAGTTATTTCCAACTTTTCTTGGCGCTGGGAATAATTTACTTAACTCAACATTTCTATAAACAAATCCATATCCTTTAGAATCATTAGTTCTATTATTCCATCTTGCACAATCACGAATGATTGGTACTCCATCTTTTATTTCATAGCACTTATTATTACATGTTTCTAAGTCAGCATTTTTATTTGCATCAGTACCAACCTTACAATCATATAAGTTAGTAATATTGTATACTTCATATTGACAAGTAAATTCATAATAGTTTTCATTTAATAATTGTGCTTTACTTAAAGCAGAACCAACGTAACTATATTTATGTTTTACATCATATGCTCCTGTTTTACCACCGCTTTCTTTATCCATACTTACTGGGAAAACATATGGTGGTAAGCTTGTTGTTGAAGCTCCGTATGATGAACCGCTTTCAAATACATTACCTGTATAAACTTCTGTTGAATATCTCTTAGGTTGCCAGAAATCAGCTTCACTTACTACTGTGAATATTGCAAAGTCATTTATTGGAAGTTCAATTTTTTCACCTGTAACTTGATTTACTTTACATTGTGCGTTAGTATCATATCCTTTGCAAGATACTAAATCATGTTCTCCTTTTACATTTTTTCCTGTTAAATCAACATCCGTATTGCCAGGTCCTGGATAACAACTTGCATTATATGAGTTACCAGTTTTCTTTTCACCAGCGTTACTATTAATGCACCATGCGTCTTGTGTTAAATCTTGTTCTTTTATATTTTTATCTTGCGCTACAATTTCTACTTCTTTACCAAATGTTGTTTCAGCACCATATTTTTTATCTGCATATTCAAGGTCTAAAGATATACATCCTTTTTCGCTCTTACAGTTAGCAAGTTTAAGAATATAATCTTTTGTTGTACCTCCATCAATTGCTGATGTATAAGTACCTTGATACTTTGGTCTATGAGGAGTATATCCGCTAAAATCTACATAACTTGCACTATCATAATATAATTTTAAATCTTCAGTTTTATATAAGTTACAGTTTTCTAATTCATATACTAACTGCGTAATATTATTAACAGCTGCTTTAAATGCGCTCCATAATGCTGCCTCTTGATTTTTAACTTTACATTTATCTTTTCCTGGTTCACCTTTCTTACATCCTGATGCTGCTCCTGCTGTACAACTATATTTATAGCATGTATCCTTTTTACCTTTGGAATCAGTACATGTATATGAGCCACACACATTTGATGTTGAACCATTGCTTTGATTATATTTTCCATCTTGGTCGCTAGGCCTGTTATTTCGATTATTTACATTAAATGTTACTTTATTATTAGTGTCTTCACTCTTATTATTATAACTATATCCTGGATTTCCAGTATCAGATTTGGTGTTATTTACTGTTGAACCTTTAGGAGGCCATAAATATACATAGTCAAATCCTGGTAATGTTTGTGATACAGGACATGAACTTGGACATCCACTACCACTACTATAACAATTAACATCAGGTGCATGATCTAAATATGGATTGCATGTTCCCCATCCTTCTTTTTTATGCAATGTTTCATATGCTTTCCAACTACTCCATGCATCAACCATATCTTTTACAGCCTTACCATACATTTTTTGCCATGTATCATATCCTGCCTTAATATAACTATCATATTTTGAATCTTTAGTTGAATAATTATACCATGGATTTCTATGATCATAATATATTTCAGAAGCACATTGTCTCTTTTGAAGTACCATTGATGTTAGCGAGTTACCATTTGTTAATTTTCTCTTCTTAGCAACTCCTGGAACTTCATCAATTTTATATTTAAATTGCATTCCTGCATAAACTCTAGTTTTATTTGCCAAATAAAATTCTACTTCTTCACGACAGAATATTCTACAAATTCCAACGTCAACTCCATATTCTTTACTAAAATCATATTGATTACGTTGGCTAACATTACATGCATTCATGATACAGTTCATGTAAGGTTCTTCTAGTTTACCTTCATCATATGTATCATAAAGTCCTTGATTAAAATTATCATAATCAGTACATTTACTTGGTAGTGTATTTACAACTTTAAAATCATCACACCTTTTTTTGTTATCGCATGGACATACGATTGACTTCTTAGCAGTATAAACAGGTCCTTTTGAAAGTTCAGTAGTTGTTTCAGTTCCACCTGTACTTCCACCACTGCTAGTATTTCCATTTAATAAATCTTGTACGCCTTTTACATCAAATGATACAAATTGTTGAGAAACTTCTCCGCTAGCTTTAGCATAATTTTTTATTAAAGCTCCTGCTTTATTATCTCCCTTTGCTCCACTTGTTGTATAAACAGTTACTTTAGCTGTAATATAATTATCTTGTGCTGTTTGAGTTTTTTCTTCGCACATTTGTTTATATGTGTATTTAACTTCACAATAATTTTTTGCACATTTTCCCATTTGGCCGTCAGCTATTTTATTTCCTTTAGCGTCAAATGCTTCAATAATAACAGTACATCCTGAGCTACCTTCAGTACAATACTTAACAGGTACTTCTACGTTAGTTGTACTTTCTGATATTATTGTTGTACCAACTTTCATCTTACTAAATGTTACTTTTACATTTGCAGTTTGCGAATTTTTATCTAAATCAATATCGATGCCTGGCTTTCCATAACTTAATTCACCTTCAGTTGCATCGTTTCCGTCTTCACCGCTATTTCCATTTAATGTTTTATTAAGTTTATCTAAACAAGATGTTCCATTCCTTGTATTTTGTAATAAGTCAACTACACCCTGTATATTTTTTTGTTCATTTGTATTGCCATAACATAATACTCCATAGTTTTCAGAACCTTCTGGACATGAATTACCACATTTTTTAACTTCTCCGCCTTTATTTAAAAAATAATTAGCACTATTTGAGTATACATCTGTGTTTGAATAATAATCAAATCCATCATCACCAGAACCGCCTGTATTTACTCCTCCTCCATCATGTATTGATGAGTTATCATAAGCTACCCATGTTCTAAGTGCAGTTGATACTGTTGAATATGAGTATTTTCCATTATTTTTTACTGTAAATTTTCCATTTTCATCTACACTTATATCCATTGTTTGGCACATTATTTCTGCTAGACCACATTGATAATTATCTCCACTAGTCTTACAAGATGAAATATCAAAATTATCAAGTGCTGTATATGACCATGATGAACTATCTGGTCCTGGACGACCTTTTTGTAAGCAATAAGCATCTTCACTTATATTAGCAAAATTTGGGTCTGTCGCATCATATTTATATGTTGGTAATTGAGCTCTTCCATTATTAACTTTTCCGGCTGGAGTATATGTATAACTTGCTTTACATACATATCCTTTTATTGCTACATTTTGTCCAGTACACTCAGCATATGTTTTAGATTGTGCTGCACAGCCTCCTATTGGGTCACCTTTTTTCTTCCATACATATTTACATCCCTGTGAGGAAGCACCACAGCAATAGCATCCATTAGCTGGTACTGTTGCTCCAGGTTTTTTAGTAGTCTTATTATTTTTTGCTCTACAACTTGCTTCATTAGCAACTCCTGATTGTCTTTGACAAGTTCTATATTTATTTGGATTTCCCCATTTATAACTACAATTTTTTCCTGAACAGCATCTCATACATGAATTCGATGACATTTTTTCAACTGTATATATGTCATCTTCTATATAATTCATATCTTCCATAATAATACCGCCGCCTATGCTGCTACCATTTCCACTTCCACCTTTATTTCCGCCATTAGAAATAGGAGACACATGACATGTAACAGCTGATGAACTATCTATTACTGTTGAGCCACTTGGTAAGGAGTTAATAGCATTTTTTCTAGCTTTAATAGCATTTGCCATTGCTGTACCTTTATCTTTTCCTTGACCTGTAACTGTTTTGGTTTTAGCATCACTCTTTATAACTGTATTACCACAAAAACTTATATCCGTAAATTTTTGTCCTGAACCAGTGATAGTAATGCTTCCTCCACCATCACCTTTAATATACATAATGCTTGAAAAACTAAATAAAAGTAATACTAAAAATTTATAATATTTACTATTTTTTATTTTCATTCTTCATCCACCTTCTTCTTTAATATATAAATTCTAATCGCATAGAAAGCAGAAACTAATACTATAGGTATTACTATAAAGTACCAATTTTTCTTTAAATAATATAATGCTTTTTCAAAAAAGTTCATTTTAGCAATTTTTTGTTCTTCTTCTTTTTTATTAACAATCTCAATAAATTCTTTGTCACTTACATCTTTCATTTCATTACTATTAGTTTTACAAATATCTTCTGTTGGATTTTCTAAACAATATTTTGATCTTGAATATACATTATATGCAGGTACTTTATATTCTATCGTTCTAAGCTTTTCATTAGGACACGCAGAGTTCTCTGCCCCATATAATGTAAATGTATATGTTTTTTCATTCATATGTAGATATGAGCCTACTACATATCCATAAAATATTTCATCATCATATTTTATTTCATATTCATTTTCATCTTCTGAATCTTTTACCATTATTTTTCCTTTTTCATTTTGTGTAGAAATAAATAATAGATACAAGTATTCCTTACTATGTATAAGATTATCTTCTGGATCTCTTATATCAACATCCTCCATATATTCAATTGTAGCATTTGTAGCCCATTCATTTAACGCCTTATCATTACATACTGCATCTACTTTAAAAGTAAAAATAAATAAGCATAAAATACTAAATAAAATTAAATTAACCTTTCTCATATTTCACCTACTTTATTCTAGAAAAATTATAACATAACTGCATTAAAATGTCATTAAAATATTTAAAAACATGATAATTTTTATATACCATGTTTTATCTTTCTATATATTTTTTCTCCTATTACTGCTGTAACTATTCCAAAGAATAAGAATAAGCCAATGTTAATTCCCCAGTCAGTAAGAAATGTTTTTACTGTTTCATATGCTTTTTCAAAAAATGTTTTTTTTACGACAGGTTCAGGGATAACAGGTTTAATTTCTGTATCTATTGATTTTATTGCTCCGTCTAATATATCTTCTGTTAATTCGTATGATAGAAACTTATATGTACATTGTGTTAGCTTTCCGACATATTTTTCACATTTTTGTGTTCCATAAAAATTATTGTAATATGGTAATGTTATAAATAATGTATTTAATTTTTCATTACAACCTATACTATCGTATATGTCGGCTGTTAAATGTTCACCTTCTTTAATATTATCAATTGTAACACTATAACTGTCATTATTATCTCCACCTTTAATTGTACCATCATTAATTCCTATTATTAATCCTGGAAATACATTATAAAATTTAATTGTAAATGTTTTAGTACTTATGCTGTAAGAAGTTTCGTAAGTTATATCTTTTGATAAACTTTTAAGTCTATTTCTTTCATTATCATCACATGTTGCATTTACTGAACTAATCATTACAAATATACTAATAAGTATTACAAATATTTTCTTTTTCATTATTCACCATCCTTTATAAGTACTGCATGTACTACCATTCTTCTATTACCGCCACCAGCACATGTTGATAGTGTAAGTATTTTATCTCCATATTCTACTTTATCTTTTGCTTTAAATGAACTTCTTCCTTTTATTAATTTAACAAAAGAATCAAATTCTTCTTTACTATTAAAGTTATTAACTAAGTAGTCAGTAGTATAATCTACTCTATATGCTGAGAATATTTTGAATTTATATGATTTAGTTGGTGTATCTAATGATATAATCATGTTTTCATTATTTTTTCTAAAACTACTATTTATGACTCTATATAATGTACCAAACATTGTACCATTTAACATACTATGTCCATATATAATACTATTATCATTAAGATTTTCTATATCATTTCTATAATCTAAATATATCCATCCCATACTAGTTTTTTTCTTATAGAAATCTCTTTTTAAGTAATAACTATTATCACTATGTTGTACTAAAGGATAATTTATATTGGTACCATTTACTACTAAATAACCTACTGTTTCTTTATTGATTTTTTTAAGTTTAGGAAATACTTTATCAAATGAATATTTATCTTTTACTTGTTTATCATTTAATTTTTGATCAAGTTCTACTCCACCATTAGTAAGTTCTTCTTTTGAATCATTATTAGGTAGTGCAAATGAACTATTTATTATTTCTTGATTTACTTCATCAATAGCCATCTTTTCTATGTATTCATATGATTTAAATATAAGTAAACATACTACACTTACATATACTGCCATTATAGACATAAGTTTTAAATTATTAAATGTAAGTTGCTTAAATAAATTATTACGTATAAAATCATTAGAATATAATATTCTAAATTCACATGTATAATCTTTTTTACATTTTTTATTTAATTCTTTTAACCAAGCAAAGTTATTAACAATAAAATTACCTTTATCTTTCCCTTGATGTAAGAATACTATTATATTTCTTGATTCATCATTTTTAACAAGATTAATTATATTATTTATTAAATCTTTAGAGAATACATATATATGTATAGATTTTAAATTATAATTTATTCTTAGGAATTCTTTTATATCATCTAAAATACCTGGATATTCTTCTTTTATTTCAAGTGTCTTTCTATAATATAAAGTTTCATAATCAAGTGAATCTTGTGATATCATAAATCTATCACTTATTTTATTATGATTATATAGATTAACTACTACATTTTTATTATTAAATTTTTCTTTAATAAATATTGGCATAAAATAACAATCTATTTGTTTTAATGTATTAACTGTTAAAAATAATTCATAATCAGATAAACTTATAGTAGATGGTATATCTAATTTTAAATAAGACATTTTAAGTCTTATCATCATAATAACAACATATTTAAATGTTACTAGGTGTCTTACATTCATAGTGTCAATTCCACTATAGTTTCTTTTTATTAAATCAATAACTTTTTCATAATTATTACTATAATATTTCATAGAAAAATATAGAGTATTATTAATAAACTCATTCTTATTAATATATTTATTTAATGATTCATCAATATTTCTATAATCATATGTAAGAACATTATCTTTTATAGAAATAATTAAATACTCTTTCATATCTTATTCTCCTATTAAAATAATTTTATCATAAATTAAAATAAAAATGAATATTTATTTGATAGTAAATATTCATTAGTTTTTTATGATTAATATATTAGATTTTCACCACTTTTTATCGTTTTATAATAATTTCAGGTGAAAATCAAGCAATTTTAGTAAAAAAGAAGCTAATAGCTTCTATTCAATATTGTACTTACTCACCAATTTATTAAATACTTTATAGTCAACTTTTTTTAGTTCACTGCTCATAGCTTCAACGCCTTTTCCATCTTTAATATATATAAATAATGGTGCTGTATTAATTTGATCTTTTATTTCAGGAAATCTTTTTCTTAAAGTGTTTATATATTCACTATTTTTACTATTAGTTACATTCCAATAAATTATTTTATCAGTAAGATTTTTCTTTTCTATTTCTTTATATAATCTATCTTCTATATTTCTTATTTCACTTGATCCTGTGTAACTTACATATAATATCATTTCACTACTAGTTTCACTTAATGCATAATCAAAGTCATCACTATTAATTTGATTAATTTTTTGATCATTAAATATACTTATATTTACTTTATTATTTTTATAATTTAAATAAAATGTTCTAGCATATAACACAACTACCATTATAAGTATAGATACAACTATAACTATAAAATAGTTACGACCAGTTACTTTTTTATCACTTTTTTTCATTTTTCTTCTCCTTATCATTAATATAATTTTAACACAATATTATTACTTTTTCAAATGATTTAAATAAATATTTATATTTCTATCAAGAACTTTTTTGCCTCTCCAGTAGCAAGATTTATTAGAATATTTTTTATCATATTCGTTATTATCCATTTTTAAAAATTCATATGGATTTATTCCTTCATTATTAAGAACTTCTATATTTTTATTATAAGGACATATACTTATACATTTATCACATCCATAAATACAATTATCAAAGTATTCGCTTTCTTCTTCTGTTATATTTTTCTTTTGGTTTAAATAACTTATACATTTAGTAGAATCAAGTATATTATTATCATTTATTGCTCCTAAAGGACATACTTTTTTACATAGTCCACAATTTATACATTTACTATCTATTATTTTATTGCTAGAAATAGATGCATTTGTTAGTAGTACTCCAATATAAAAATATGAACCTAGTTTTTCATTTATTAATAAATTATTTTTACCAAAAAATCCAAGACCAGCATTATATGCTAAAAGTCTTTCATCAAGAGGATTATTATCAACAAATATTTTGCCAATATAACCCTTTGTTTCAAGATATTCTTTTATTACTTCAAGTTTATTTTTAAGTACAATATGATAGTCTTCACCTATACTACAACTACTTAAATATACTTTAGATTTATCGCTCATATCTACTTTTTTATATGATACACCTATCACTATAGCAGTATTATATATATTATATTTTTCATTTGATAAATCTTTATCAGCAATATTACCTACTTGAAAAGTACTTTTGTAACTAAGTTCGTCTTGTAATTTATATTTATCATATGGAACTATTAAGTTCTTTGTATCACAAAATCCAATTATATCAATACCTATATTTTTACTTATATTAATAATTTCTTCTTTCATATTTAGATCATAACACATTTATATAGAAAAAAATATAATTTTATATTATAATTTAATAGAGGTTTTAATTATGCACATAGAATTTAATAAAGAAATAAGTTATATAAAAAATGAAAGAATAAGAAATAGTCTTATAACAATATTAGATTTATTACCAGATTATTTCTATCATATACCAGCATCATCTACTGGTAAATATCATCCAGAATTTACTTTGGGTGATAAAGGTCTTGTTAGACATACTAAAGCAGCAGTAAGAATTGCTTATGAATTATTACAAGATTCAGCTATTAATAATTTTACAAGTGATGAAAAAGACTTATTATTGTTTGCTCTTACTATACATGATGGACTTAAAAATGGTATTAATCATGATAAGTATACTGCAGCTGATCATCCACTTCAAATAAGTAAATTTGTAAGAGATAATAAAGATAAATTAGAACTTACTGAGGATGAATTAAATTTAGTTTGTAGTTGTGTTGAAACACACATGGGGCCATGGACAACTGATTATAATGGTAATGAAGTATTACAAAGGCCTAAAACTAAGTATCAATGTTTTGTACATATGGCAGACTATTTAGCTAGTAGAAAATTTTTAAATATTAAATTTGAAAATAATGATATTGCTGATTAATTTATATTATATGAAATTAAAAAGATAATCTAAGTTGTGATTATCTTTTTTGTTTAGTCTATTCTAAATGCAGGTGAAACGCCAATAACATTACTAGCATTGCTAGCAGTCCAATCACCACCGCTACCGATAAAATAGAAACCGTAATCACTACTAGAATCAGCGGAGCGCAACCACCACCAATTAGCAGTAGAATCGTACATTTTTATAGCTTTAGAATAATTAGATGTTGTTACTCCTTCATTTTTATAATAATCAAGTTGTCTTGTTAAATCTTTTGCTGTATCATAATTTGTACGAGAGCCAGGAAAATCACTATATATTTCTTTTGGTGCCAATAAATATAATTTATTTGTTGATGTAAAGTTAGATGAATCTTTACTTCCATGACTTGATACTACTGTTGTATCTATTATTCCATTCTTTAAATCACTTGGTAATGAATTATATATATCATTATTTACAAATGTTCTCATACTTGTATTTGGCCATCCACCTACATTATATCCATAATTGTATTGTGTTCCATTATATTTTCCTTCTGGATTCATATTACGTTCTGTAATTATATCTGCAAATTCAAGTACAAATCCACAAGCAGTTTGTGAAAATCCAGAAGTACTGCATTCACTAGGTGTACTTGTATTAGCAACTCTTAATGTATGAGTACCATAACTTCCCATATTTATTGTTTTTGTATCTCCTACTTTATATTTACTTGTATTGCCTGCTTTTATATTCGCTATTATTGTCGTCCAACTATCTTGTCCGAATTGGGTAGGTTTTTGAGATACATCAGTGAAGTATCCAGGACTACTTGTTCCACCATCTATTCTAGCATATGTTTTATCAACATAACTTGAATTATAGGTTGTGCCTAAACCTCCAACTAATAAGGTAGAATTATAAAACATATTACTACTTGATGTAACTAAATCAGTTTTAAATTTGTTGCTAGCATATATAGTTTTCAATTTGATAGAGTTATTAAACATATAACTCATATCAGTTACATTACTTGTATCAAAACTACTTACATCTAATGTTATTATTTGGCTTTTATAAAACATAGCATACATATTAGTTACTTTGCTTGTATTAAATTTGCTTACATCTATCGTTGTAGTTTGAGTATTACCAAACATATATTTCATGTTAGTTACATTACTTGTATTAAAACTACTTACATCTATTGTTGTTGCTTGACTTTTATAAAACATTTCTTCCATATTTGTTACATTGCTAGTATTAAAATTACTTAAATCTAATGTTGTTGCTTGACTATTAGAAAACATCCAACGCATATTTGTTACATTACTAGTATTAAAACTACTTAAATCTAATGTTGTTGCTTCACTTTTATTAAACATTCCTTCCATATTTGTTACATTACTAGTATTAAAATTACTTAAATCTAATGCTGTTGCTTGACTACCAGAAAACATCCAACCCATATCTTTTACATTACTTGTATCAAATTTGCTTACATCTAATGTTGTTATCTGAGTATTACTAAACATCCCATTCATATTTATTATATTACTTGTATTTAAGCCATCTAAATTCAATATTGTTGCTTGACTTTTATTAAATGTACCAGCAGCCGATACTAATGGTTTATTATTAATATATGAGCATATTTTACTAGTTATAGCGTCTGTACTTGCTTTATCAGTTAGTTGTACTCCCCATCCATCATTTGAAATATTACTCCAAGCAAGACCAGATGAAGAATTGTGTCCTTCTTTCATATAACCATAAGTATATTGCCCGTTAACATATTCAAGTCCTTGTGCAAGGGTATCACTAGTCTTACAAAAATATGTATTATTACTACTATTATCAATAGTTATTTCACTATAACCACTAGGTACGCTTATATCACTAAGTGTATTATTTATATAACCACCTTTTAATGAAAAGCTAACATCTTGATTAGTATCACTATTATTTCTAATAAATAATTTTAAATTATTAGTATTACTACTTGTAACACTATCATTAGGACTTTTATAATTTGTTTTAACTTCATCAGTATCTTTTGTTTCACTAAAATATTTTATTTCTAAATTAGAATTATTTAAATAAAGTAACTTATAATAAGTATCTACTGGATTTAAATTATTTACATTTACATCTATGATAGTTACTCCAGGTTCTACTGTTAAAGTATTTGTTTCATTAGAATCTATCTTCATAGAATACTTAAGACTTCCTATATACATTTCAGCTACTCTATGATTACTTGATTCTACAAAATAATTAGAATATGTTATACTTAAAACAATGCTAATCACTACTAGCATTGCAATTATTAATAAATATTTATTACTACCATTTATTATCTTATTCATAAATATATGATAGCATATTTCATATTAAAAATAAAGTAGAATAAAAGAGATTATTCATCTCTCCTAATCATAAATCTCTTCTTTTTTCTTATCATTTATCTTTTTAAAAGAAGGATTATTCTCATTTAATTCTTGTACTTTCTTTATAGAAACATAATTATTAATTAATTTTTTGCAGGTAGTGGTATCCATTTTTAAAATATTTATTTTATCTTTGATCTTATCTATCATTATTACCACCTACCTTCTACATAAATAATCTTTAAATTATTAGTTTTAGCAATATTAATTAAATCATCAGTAAGTTTACCTACAACTATTATAGATTCTGCTTTCATATTTATTTTTTCTTTATTATCTTTATTTACTTTAATGATGTATCCATCTTTATCTTCACTAAATCTAACACTATAATCATTTACTAATTTACCATAACCATATGAATTTAATCCTAAAGATGATACATTTACATATCTATAATTAATACCATCATCATTAGCTGAACAAAGTACTTTGAAATCTTGACCTACTACTGTATAAATATCAACATCATTTTTGTTTTCATATTTTACTACATCAGGACTTTCATTATATAGTTCTATAATATCATTAATAGTAACAATATTATCATTAATGATATTTCTTTTATATTTTTTTATTTTATTAAAGAAATTGATACTAAACATTATATTTCTTTTATAATTATCATTCATTAAATTATTTACATATTCAAATACTATATCAAGAGATATATTTTTAAACATTACTATTAATAATGTATAGAAATCTATTTCTTCTTTATTAAATACTTTAGAACCATCTATTTCAAAGTTTTCTAATGATTCTATATCAAATATATTAATTAGTTGTTTTATAGTTGATATTTCTAAATAGCCATGATTTCCTTGTATATCATATGCTTTACCAAATAAGTAATTACTAAGTAAATTACTATAAATACTTGTATCTGTATCTTTAAGCATTGATAATTCACTTACAAAGTTTTTTACTGTTGTTAAATCATAACTAGATAGTTCACTCTTTTTAGTAATATTATTAAAGTTACCAAATGTTGCGATTAAATCTATAAGATTTTTAGTTTCTTCATCATTTAAATCTTTATCTATAATATCTCTTATTATTTCTTTATAATATGTAAAGTTTTCTATTGCTCTATAAAGTGATTCTTTGTTTTCTCCATATATACTAAAAACTATATCTAAATAATATTTAAATAATCTTACATTAGTTTCATTTTTAGCAATATATAATAATGTACTAAAATTAGTAAAATTATAGTCATTAAAATCACTAAGTAAGTTATATGGTATAAATGATAATCTTTCATCAAATATTTCTAATGATGATATATCATATAATGGTTTACTTATATTTACATTTCTTTTATATGCATTAGTTAGTAGTTCATTTAATACTTTTGTTGTTACTTTACGAGTTCTATCAGTTTCTTTGCCTTTATAAAATATTGACATACCTATATATACACTTATTTTATCAAATGAATTATTTAATATTATATTTTTATTGAATAGTATTTTAAAGAGATCAAATATTGAATCGTGATCTTTTGTATAATCATAACTATTTAAATTAGCTAAGAAATCATTATATATTTTATTAACTACTTTATAATATTTATTGTATATTTCTTCTCCATAATATGCTTTAAGTAAATTTAAGCATCTAAAGTCAGCGTCAACGACTATTTTTTCTTTATCTCGCAAGTCAGTATTGTCATTATACACTGGTACTACATATGGAAGAACATAATTGGAATCTATTTGTATTAGTGGTATTATTTGCTCTATACTTAGATTTTGTAAAATTCTAATTAGTCTTTTTGTATATTGATATGTAACATCATTACTTTTAGGATCATATCTAAATACTTTACCTTTGGCATTAAATAGTCCTTTATCTATCATTATATCTACTATATCTTTTACACTTTTATTTTCTATATTAGAAAGTATTTCATATATTATTTCTATGCTTTTATCTTCTTCTCTTTTAAATGATGTTATATTGATGTATCTAATAAAGTTTATATCATATTTTAATAATTCTATAAGTGAATTACTACTTATATAGTTAATCATAAATGGATATCTATTTATATATTCGCGTTTTATATCTATAGGTGCTTCATTTAATAATTCATTATTATCTTTTATTTTCTTTATTTGTTCATCTATATATTTATGCTTTGCATCTCCACTTATGTATTTTATATATTTTTCATCTAGTGAATATTTATCTTGTACATCGCTAGGGGCATATTTGATTAATGATGGTTCTGCTTTTACAATAAAATCCCATTGTCTAGTTGTGAATTTACTTGCTTCTTCACTTATCATTTTTTCTGTTTCACGAGCATCTTCACGATATAATATTTCAACTACACGTCTTAAATCATCCATATATAGTTTTACTATATCTTCTTTTTGATTAAAATATATTTTTAAATAGTTATTGTATTCTTCATCATCCATACCAATACTAGTAGCATTCATAAAGAATTTATTATCTTTTATCCAGTCACTTACAAGTGACTTACGTGCTTCATTACTACCACTTCTAAACATTGAAAGATTACTATTGATACGTGATTTTTGAAAATCAATTGGTAATATTCTTATTAATGATGGATGTTTAAAAAATAAAAAACTAAGTACAATTTCATTATTAGTAAATTCTTTATTATCTAAGTATGCTTGTTCTACTTCTTTATCACTTTTACCTTCTAAAGAATTAACAAATGCATTAGCTCGTTTTTGAAGTTGTCTCATTTTCATTTCTTTAAACATATTTTAACCTCTTTATTCTAATTATGATTATAACATATATTTTAAATAGTTTACATACAAACATTGACTTTTTGTTAAATTATTTATATATTTTATATAGAGGTAAGATATGACAAATAATAAATTTAAAAGTTATGATGATGGTATTGATATGAGTGACATTAATGCTATGTTCAAAGAAAGAGATGCTATGAAAATAGTTAATAATTATGAATCAAGTACAATGACAAGTGTAACTAGAAGAAGACCTAGAAGAAAAAAGAAAAGTCCTAATGGATATATAGTTGCTCTTGCTGCTATTGTTGCTGCTGGTGGTATTACTCTAGCTGCTAGAACTATTGATATTACACCAAAAGGTTCATTACATGATTTTGGTAAAGATGTAGGTTCTATTGTATATGTTAAAGGTGATGATTTTAATCCAAGATATGACAGTACAAATATCGGTATTGTTTCACAAAATACTAAAAGAAATGCTAATACATATTATTATGATCAAGATAGTATTGCTAAAGATTTAGTATCACTTGATGATAGACTACTTGATATAACATTTGTTTCAGTATGTGAAGATATGGGAGAACATTTAAATAATAAAGTTGGTCAAAATGGTGAAACAAATATTGATTTAGTTATATCTGGTATTAAAAAATATGCTGAAGAAGGAAGTTATGCTGAAAAAGATTTTAAAGATATAAATACTTTAAATGAATGGTTAGTAAAACGTGGATATGTAGATAAAAAAGGTAATCCTGATTTACAATCAGCTATAAATCATTATGCACATGAACAAAGTATATTCGATCAAATTGTTAGTGAAGAAATACAAGAAAAAGAAGAAGGTGTTGGATTAAAATGATAATTAATACAGTGGAAATAGATGGTAAAGATTATGATGAAGTAGATATTATTACTATTGGTGATGTTAAATATGCTTACTTAGTAGATTCAAATGATGATGGAAATTTATTAATACAAAAGATAGTTTTAAAAGATAATGAAGAATATTATGAACCTTTAAAGTCAAAAGATGAATATGATAATGCTCTTATAGAGTTCTATCATAAACATAAGGATTTGGTTGATAAAACTAATTAAAAAGCAAGGATAGTTTAAGCTATCCTTTTATTTTAGTTCTTCTAATCTCGAATCTATTTCATCAAAGAATTTATATACTGTTGTACAACTTTCAGAATTTGAAGGTGTATTTTCTCTATTCTTAAAATATATATTACGCGCTCTATTTTTTGCTTCTTCTAATGAACCATATTTAATTAATTTACTATATATTGTTTTATCATTCTTTTTATATTTATATTCCAATTTAGCTTTTTTAAAATATTCGTTTAATTTGCTTTGATATAATGTTCTATCCATATGGGAATCTATATGATTAAAATGTAATAGAAACCAATATTCTATTGCTTGATTAGACCATAATGGTATATATCCTTTTTCCTTGCACATATAAACAGCATTATCAAATGAATCTTTAGTAAAACTATCTTTATCAAATACTACAAATACTTTATCATATGGTATTATAGAGTTTTTACATTTTTCTATATTAGAAATTATATCATCTACTGATTTAACCAATGATAGTGTATTCATTCCCATCCCTTTAACTTCTACTTTAAGTTTATATTTATCTTCTTTTATAGTTTCGTTTATAGCATCTATTGCTCCTGTAAAGTAGTTAGGCTCTGTTTGCTTTCCTTCACAAACAACTAGCCAATTACTAGAATACATTATTTTACTATTTTCTTTTCTAGGCTTTCTTTCTTCTCTTCTTTTCTTAAATATATCATCGCTTCCCATATTTACCTCTTGTTGTTATATGGAATTGCACCCAGCTGACCTGTTAAATATTTTTTTCTGTAGTCTGCATCGCTTCTTAAATTTCTAAACTCTGATAAAGAATATAAATTTGACCTACCTGATAAATCTTTTTCAACTAGATATAATTCATCTCTTCTTAGCTCATCACTATCAAATAAAAATGTAGAATGTGCAGTATATATTAATTGAGCATTGTTTTTGTTAGTTTCTCTATCTTTATACAAATCAACAATTCTTTTAAACAATAATGGATGAAGTTTTGTATCTAGTTCATCAATACATAATAATCCACCTTGTTCTAAGTTTTTTAATACCTCTGGCAATATATTAAACATTTTGATAGTACCTGCTGACTCATTTTCTAGAGGAATTAGAAAATTTTTTGAATTATCATCTACATTTTTATGTATTCCACTTAATTTATATGATTTGTCTTCTGGATCTTCGCTAGATTTTTCAACTTTAATTCCATATAAACAAGGGTCAAACTCTCTAATTATATTTTGAAATTTGTTATATAATGAACTATTTTGATTTAAAATTTGAATACTTATTTGTTGTTTAAAAATATTTTCTATTTTGAAATTGATATTATTAATATATTCATAAATATCTCTTAAAATTCCATCAGGTTCTTTAATAGATACGATACTTAAGATTAATGATTTTTTTAATTCAATATTACTTACAAATAATTCCCATGTTTTTTTATATTTGGTGTAAGAACTTCCAAATTCAACTTTATTTTTATTTCTTTCAAAAATTATTTTTTGTGCATACTTTTTTACGTTATCAAATTTCTTTTTATAAAGCCATTCTTCTTCAAACTCTTTTTTATTCATTGAGAATCCGTATCGATATTCATATCCATCAATAAGAATTGAAATTTCATATTCACTATTTTTATTTTTTGAAGTGTTATCAAAGGCAAATGGATTAGTAATCAAATCTTTACTGATATCAAACTTGCTAGACATCTTTATTGTTGTAATCATAAAATATAATGCTTCTAAAACACTACTTTTTCCAGAAGCATTAGCTCCATTAATCTCAATAATTGGCAAAATTTCATTTCTATTTATGTCTATTAATGTATCATTGTGTCCTTTTTCTTGAGTGGCTGTTAAATCTAAAATTGCTTCATCATAAAAACATTTATGATTCTTAAATTTAAATTGTAATAACATATGTTCTCCTCTCCTTTATAGGAATTTTATCATTATTTTGATATTTTTTCAATATTTTGAGAGAATTTTTCTCTTAAAATATCTCTTTTTTTAATATTATATGTATTTTCTTATATAAAATGCATTTATTTTTGAGTAAAATATCCTTTATTAATACTGCTATCTATCCTTGCATATGTTTTATCTATATTATTGCTATTATATGATGTACCATATCCACCTACTAAACTTGTACAACCATTAAATATATTACTGTTTGATGTAGCTTTATCGGTAATAAATTTGTCATTAACATAAATAGTTCTAAGACTAGAATTACCATTAAACATATTTATCATATTAGTAACACTAGATGTATCAAAATTACTTAAATCTAATGTACTAATTTTACTTGATTGAAACATACCAAGTATATTAGTGACATGTTTTGTATTAACACTATTTGTACTAGATTTATTTGTTAATTGTACTCTCCAACCATCACTAACTATATTATTCCATGTTAAGTCAGAACCTGGACTATATCTTACTGCTTCATATATCTATAAGTATAGTCTCCATTAACATATTCTAATCCTTGAACTAATGTGTCGTCTATCTTACAGTAAACTTCTTCTATTGTATCTTTATATTCTTCTAAAGATATTTTTTATATTTAAAATAGTTAAGCAATATAACTTAACTATTTTAGTTGTAACTCATTTAAAGTATTTTCATCGTTATTTAATATATTTTTTATAGTTGTTAACATTTTGTCAATATACACTGTATTTACTTTTTAGATAAATATTTATGATTAGCAGCTATACTCTTAATGCCAACTCCATATTTAAATGCTATAGTAGCAATATCACCACTTATCTTTATAATTACGCCTTCTCCAAAGATTGTATGAATAACTGTATCACCTGCTTTAAGTCCATCTACAGTTTTATTACTATACATATTACTTACTTTTTTATTTTCATCTTTCTTGACACTTTCATTCTTAATATTTATAAGTGTTGGATCTATTTCTTTTATAAATCTACTTTCAATAGTGCCACTTGTTCTACCATATAAAGTTCTTGTACGAGCACTTAATAAATATAATTTCTTTTTAGCACGAGTTATACCAACATAGCAAAGTCTTCTTTCTTCTTCAAGTTCTTTTGCTGATTCAAAACTTCTACTATGAGGGAAAATACCTTCTTCCATACCAAGTATAAATACAATATTAAATTCAAGTCCTTTTGCTGAATGAAGTGTCATAATATTAACATTATTATCATCTTCAGCATATTGACCTTTATCACTAACAAGCATAATATTTTCTAAAAATGTTGATAAATCATAAATACCATTATCTTCAAAATTAACTGCTAAACTCTTAAATTCATTTAAGTTTTCTACTTTAGTATCACTTTCAATAGATTTATCAAGTTCGTATTCACGCCTAAGTCCTGTCTTAACAAGTACATCTTCAATTAAATCAGATAGATTCATAGTCTTAGAGTCTTCAATAAGTTCAAGAATAAGTTTTTTAAATTCAAGTTCTTTACCACTATCTATCGCATCAAACAATGAAATATCATTCATATTAGCTTTCTCACGTATATTATCAATAGTTTTAGTACCAATACCTCTTTTAGGTGTATTAATTACTCTTTCTAAACTAACTGAATCATTAGTATTATATATTAAGTTTAAATATGCGATTAAATCTTTAATTTCTTTTCTATTATAGAAATAATAACTACCAATTATATTATATGGAATATTATTTCTAACAAATGCTTCTTCAACTGTTCTACTTTGAGCATTAGTTCTATAAAGAACAGCAAAATCACTATAACTATAACCTTCACTCACAAGTTCTTTTATCTTGTTTATAACAAAACTACTTTCTTTGATTTCGTCTTCAACTCTTATATATTCTACTTTTTCTCCATCACCTATAGAAGTCCATAGATTTAATTTAGTTCCTTCATTATTATTCTTAATAACTGAGTTAGCTGCCTTTAATATAGTGTTTGTACTTCTATAATTTTCTTCAAGTAATACTACATGTGCATTCTTATAATCTTTTTCAAAATTAAGTATATTTCTATAGTCAGCATTTCTCCACGAATATATTGATTGATTAGCATCGCCTACTACAAAGATATTATTATACTTTTTAGCAAGCATCTTACATAATTCATATTGAATACTATTAGTATCTTGATATTCATCTACTAAAATATATCTAAATCTTTCTTGATATTTTTCTAATATATCTTTTCTTTTCTTAAATATTTCAACTGGTTTTAATAATAAGTCATCAAAATCAACTGAATTATTTTCTTTTAATAATTTTAAATATTTTTCATAAACAAGACCTATAACTTTATCATGTTCATTTAAGAATAACTTAGAAAATTCAAGTGGACTTATTCCATCATTTTTAGCACTACTTATCTTACTTATAATATGTTTTATATCATAATCAGCTGGATCAAAACTATTCTCTTTTAATATTCTTTTTATTAATGATTTAGTATCATCTGTATCAAGTATAGTTATATTTGATGAATAACCTATCGCATCATAGTTTTCTCTTAATATTCTAAGTCCAAAAGAATGAAATGTACCAATAAATATTGAATTTGCTACATCACCTATTTTATTTTGAACTCTTACTCTCATTTCTTTAGCTGCTTTATTAGTAAATGTTATAGCTAGTATATTATAAGGACTTACTCCATCATCTATTAATTTAATTATTCTTTCAGTTAGTACTCTTGTTTTACCACTACCAGCCCCTGCAAGTACTAAGCAAGGTCCTTCTGTGTGATTTACTGCTTCTAATTGTTTATCATTTAATGTCATATTTCTTTACCTCTTAATCATTATAACATTTAAGATATATTATTAAAAGCGAACAAATGAAAATATTTTAAAACATTTTTTCAATGAAAAAGAAGTATTTCTACTTCTAATTCTCTACTAAGTAACTATTATATCGTTTGAAATATACATCTGTATTATAGTTGTTATAGTAGTTTGTTGGTACATATATATTTAAATTATATACTTTTTCAAATGTTGCATAAGCTGTTAATTTAGGTACATCTGTATAGAATGTATAAGTAGCTAAATTAGTACATCCTGTAAATGCATAAGCTCCTATACTTTCTAAACTATTACTCATTCTTATAGTATATAAATTTGTTTGATTAGCAAATGCTCTATAAGCAATTGTTTTAACAGTATTTGGTATAGTATAATTTTGACTTCCTTTTCCATTAGGATATCTTATTAATGTTGTTTCATCTTTATCAAATAATACTCCATTAACTGATGTAAATGATGTATTATTAGCACTTACATATATATTAGTTATTTCTGTATTACCATCTAAGAATCCACCAGGTATTTCACTTAAGTAAGCTGGAAGTGTTAAGTTTCTAACATAGTTGTTACCATCAAAAGCATCTGGTGCTATATTAGTAACTCTTCTACTTACTCCATTTACATCTAGTGTATCTGGTATCGTAACAGTATTATTATTTCCTGTGTATGATGTTATTCTTATTTGATTATTATTATCAAGTATATATAAGAAGTCAGAAGAGTATTGAGCACTTGATGAATTATGATATCTCCATGGTATAGTACTTTCGAAATCGCTTAATACTGATGATGGAACTGAATATGTAAAATGTGATCTATAGAATATACCAAAAAGTACAGTTTCATATTCTGGTAGTGCAGTTGACGCTGTTGTAGGAACTGAACTTACTTGCATACTAAGTGTTGTATTTGGTCCACCTTGATATGGGTTATATAATGCATAATCATTGATAGAAGTAGTACCTGTACCAAATTGAATATATGATATAGCTCCACAACTATATAAACAATAATCATCGGCTATTACAACACTATTAAATATTGCATTAGTAAGTTTTTCACAATCAGCGAATGAATATTTACCAAGTCTTGTTATTTGATTTCCAGATACTCTTGTAACATCTGTTTTATAGAATGCATAATCGCCTATTAATACGACACTATTAGGTAGATTTACTATCCATCTTTCTCCAGTTTGTACATCTACTCCATAATAAGCATAAGTACCAATTGATACAACATCTAAGTTTTGACCACCTGCGGTAATTGTATTTGGTATTTCAAATGTTGAAGTTATATCCGGTCCATGATATTCTATTATTTCCCAACCTGTTACGTCTGCATTATACATATTTTTAAGTGTTACTTCACGTACACTATATTCACCTATATCGTATGGTAGTGCTCCATATTTATAACTACCAATAATATATCCGGTTGGATAAATATAATCTTTTACATTTGATGGGAATGTCTTTTTATATGCTTCTTGATATGTAACATCAGAAGTACCTATTGTTCCATCTGGAACATAAATTCTAAATCTTTTTCCAAGAGTAGTACCTACATTATAGAATGAGTTAACTCCTACTCCTATTTTCATTCCACTTGCGCCACTATCAGCTTCAGTTGATGCGAAGAACATTTGCTCCATGCCTATACATCCATAGAATGCACCTTCACCTATACTTGTAACTGGTCCCGCATTTACATAATTAAGACTTGTGTTGTTAGCGTAAGCATAGGCACCAAGTTCAATTAAACTAGTTGTTGTTGCTTTATATAATTTATTATTAAAGAATGCATAATTTCCAATAAAGTCAGTGTTAGGTAAATTAATTTCATGAACACCATTTAAATTATAAAATGCATATTCATAAACATATCTAATAGATGTAGTAACAATATCAAATTGTCCTCCTGAATCCATTGTAGCCCATCTATATGCTCTATCACCTATTCCAATAACATCATAAGTTTTGTCATCTACTGTAAGCGATGTTGGTATTATATACCTTGAATTTAAGTTAGCACCATGATATTCAACTATTTCCCATCCTGTAACTGTTTTGCCAGATTTAGTAGTGTGGTCTCTTAATATAACGCTATATTCACCTATATTATATGGCATTGATGAACTACTATAATCACCAAGTATTGTTCCATAATCATAGAAATAATCTTTATATTCTGTCCTAAATGAATTAGCATATATATCAGTTAAATAATCATTTTTAGTTGTTGTATTAGTTGTATAGTATGTACCAGTTGAATCAAATAAATGGTTGTTTAAGTAAGTCCAAGCTGAATAGTTATTATTAGATCTAACTACAAATGTAAATGTTGTACTTTCTCCGTTTGCTAAATTACCATTTGCGCTTGTATTTGTAAATTTAACACTTGATGATGAATTTTCATATGAAACATCTGTTGCAGATTGGAAAGAAACATTACCTAGATTTATTGATGTTGTCCAGTTTGATAATTCATGACCTGTATTATTTCTAACAGTAACTGTACATGTATAAGTATATCTTCTGTTTGTTACTGTTCTATTACATGTGTCTGTAACATTGATAGCTGTTGTAGTTGGAATTTGTGTTTCACTACTTATTACTGATTCAGCAACATAAAATCTTATTCTATTACTTGTAAGAGTTCCTACATCAGTAAATGCATACTGATCAAATACTTTAGTTTCTTCTGGAGGTGTAAAGAATATTTGAACTAAGTTTGGTAAGTTATATACTGAATTTGCTTCCATATTATATACTTTACCAAGATTTATTTTATATAAACCATTCATATTAGCAAGAGCATATGATCCAATACTTCTTAAACTAGGTGTATTTACATATATAAGGCTTCCATTATTAAATGCATAGCTCTTTAAATCAAGTAAGCTATTTGAAGTAAATGAATTTATGGCTTTAATATTTTCGAATGCATGATCATTAATAACTAACAATTTATTGTTAATAATATCACTACCAGTACCATTTACTTTTGTATGTTTAAATGCATAAGAACCTATAGATATAATATCTTTTTGTTCTCCATTTATTGTAACTGTTTCTGGTATCATGAATGTATTTGATATATCCGGTCCATGATATTCTATTATTTCATAACCTGTTACATCATTATTATTTCTATCTTTAACAGTAATTTCACGTACACTATATTCTCCTATGTCAAATGGAATTGGTGTATTAACGAAACTTCCTACTATTGTACCAGTTGGATAAATATAATCAGAATATGTACTAAATAATGTTTTATAGAAATCTAATTTTGTATCAGGTACATATATTCTAAGTCTATTATTAGTGTTAGCACCTATATTACTCATTGCAGTACTATGAACTGACATATTATCTGTATCAGTTGTACCTATGAATACTTGTTCTAAGTTAGGATTATTACTAATAGCATTCTCTCCCATAACTCTTATATTACCTAAGTTAACGCTATATAGTGTATCCATTCCTGACATAGCATAATTACCTAGTGAATTTAGATTAGGAAGTGTTACTATTTGAAGTGCTGTATTATAAAGTCCATAATCACCTATGGATACTAAACTACTTGATGTAAGTGATTTAACACTAATGTTTTCTAAACCATGAGCATCAATGTTAAGTAAGTTATTTGCGACTAAATCTATTGTTTGATTTTCTTTTGAAATTGTATGTCTATAAGCATATTTTCCTATTGATATTATATTCATGACTGGTGTACTAGAGGAATAAGTACTAAGTATTGATGCACTTAGGCTTTGACTAATTGTATCATAATAGAACGATATATTTATACTACTATTTGGATTTATTGTTCCATTATACGTTGCATTAGATAATGTTACTATATTTCCATCTATATTTTCTACTGCATTTGTGTATGTACTTCCCCATGTAACGCCATCTGGGAGTGCTAATCTAACTGACCAATCTGTAACAGCTGTATCCATATTATTTGTTATAGTAAGTGTTCCACCATATCTATATCCAGTACCTTGTTGCCATGAGTTACCACTTATTGAAGCACTAAGTCCATCACCTATAGTTATTATATCTGGAAGTTGATAACTACTTGTTAAATCAGCTCCATGATATTCTATTATTTCATAAGCTGTAACATCATTTCCAGCACCATTTTTCTTAGTAACAGTTTTAACACTATATTCTCCCCAATCATAAGGTATAGCTACATGTTTATAGTTACCAATAATAGTTCCCATTGGATAAATAAATGCACTACTTCCTTGGAATAATTTTTTATATCCTTCAAGATAATTAAATCCTTCACTATCATTACCATCTGGAACATATACCCTAAGTCTTCCATCAAGATACATTCCCCAATTAGTAAATACAGCATTTTCACCAACAGTTAGGTCTATACTTTTACCATTGTTAACAACAACAGTAGTCATATTTCTAAACCATACTCTACCGAGTTGAGGACAATTATAAAATGCATAATCACCTATACTCTTAACTGGACCTAAATCCATTTCATATAATGTTGTATTATTAGTAAATGCATATTTACCTATTTTTTCTATTTTACCAAGTGATATATATGTAATAGGATTTTCATAGAAAGTATAGTCTCCAATAGTAGTTATTGTATTAGATTCTAGTTTAGTAAGTTTTGTTTTGTAGAATGCATAGGAATTAATTATTTCAACATTAGATAAATTTATATCTATTATATTATCTTCATAGAATGCATAACTATCTATTAATTTAACTGTATTTGGAATAACTACACTAGTACCTGTTGCTGGTGTAATTAAATTTCTATATGAATTATATCCAAGAGCGGTTATGTCTTTAGTAATAGAATTCATAGTTATTGTATTTGGTATTGTTAAATTAGATCCAACAGATACACTATTTATAAAGTATGATATTCCATATCCATCTTTATAATCATATAAGAAATATCTTTTATTGTCTGATAGTGTTGCTGCATAATATATATATGCTTCATTAATGTTATTAGCATCTCTATATGCTGTTATTGCTCCTTCTGGAACAAAGAATTTTGTACCATTAGATACATTGTTAAATGCTCCACTTGCAACTGTTGGAGGTATTTGTCCTTCAAAGTTAACATATTTTGCATTTTTGAAGGCTCCTGAACCTATACTTGTAACTGAACTTGGTATTGATAAAAATCTAAATGTTCTATTAGTACTTATTCTACCTAAGTTAACATTCGCAAATGCATTATCACCAATAGTAGTAAGTGTTTTTGATAATATTAATGTTTTTATTGATGTTTTATCTTTTAATGTATTACTAGCTATTTTATTAATTGTTTTATTATCACTTATTGTTGCATTTTGAAGTCCTAAATATTCTATATTAGGCATTGCATCACTTGCTATATAATTGAAGTCATCATTTTCAAAATATGCTTGATTTAATGTATAAATTACTAACTTTTTAATAGCGGATATTTTATCACTTGTAGTAGCCACGTCTATTTCATCAAAATATGCTTTTAAAAGTCCTTCTAAAGTTTCTTTATTATCTCTTATATAAACATAATATGAATCTACTTCTCCTTGTATTGGTACGACTGAATCTTCTGGAGCTCCTTGATTGATATCATCTCCAGTATAGTGATCACTACCTGAAACAGTTATATCATTTGAACTAACTCCTCTTATAATTAATGTATTACCTGTATTAGGTCCTGTGTATGGAGTTGAGTTTGATGGTAAGATTATTGATGAACCTCCAAGTACTCCAAGTATTGTATTTAAGTTGTAAATATATATTTGATATTTTGAGAATGAATCAATAAGATTCATATCTTGTAATTGTATTTGAGTAATTGTACCATTGTTTAATATTTCTATATTTGTACTTCCAGGAGCACCAATTACATAATTAAGTTCTACATTAGGTGCAATAGTAAGTCTTGTATTTGATAGTACTATTATATCTGCTGGAATATTACCTATCTTATTTTTAACAATTCTTACTGCTTCTAAAAGTACTCCATCTTCTTCTTCATTTTGTATACCATTTACAGTAAATTCTCCTCCTACAAAAATATCATAGTCTTTATTAAGACCTGTAAAATGTATTTGTGATTTAGGAGCATTTACATATAGTCTACTATCTACATCTATTTTACCGCCTTTAGATGTATCAATCTTTAGTTTACCAAGTTCTACAAAATCATAAACAAGATCTCCAGTAACATGTAAATTATATGTATCTACATCTATACCAACTCTTCTTTGTAAATCTACGCTTCCATTTATAGTAATGTCATCTGCTAGTTTAATTGTATCTCCACTTAAAGCATTAAGTACTGCATCTCTAAATTGTTCTTCATTTTCAACTAACCATATTTGTCCTTCATTTATAAGGCTTGCGTCTATTCCTCTTTGAGTACAATACACCTTTGCATGAACAGCAACTGAAGCACCAGAATAAAGCGCAGAATTAACACTTTGATACATACCGTAATCTATTCTAAAATATCTATAATTATTTTCAAGGTTATCTTCATCTTTATCAATTTCACCTTTTATTAATACTTGTGGTATTGTTGTCATATTTGAAACTGGATTAACTGCATCTGTTTCAAGATTATTAGGTGTTGGATTATTTTTAGCATAAGCTTCAAGTTTAGTATTAGAACCACTTGTAATAGTAGTATTAATTACATCTTCAGTAATATCAATTACTCTATAATAAAGTACACCAGCATTAGACATAGTACCATCTAATGTAAATGTTAAATTATAATCTAAGTTAAGAGAACCAGTATTTTTTATTTCAACATATCTTGTATTCTTAAAAGTATTTGCTAAGTTATCTTCTTCAACAACAGTAACAATATCTCCTTCTACTCCCATTAAATTACCATTCTTATCATATTGATTAACTATATGTTCTACTGTACCTAAACTAATCTTAGTACCTTTACTTACATATTCATTATAGAACCATGAATATGTATCATATATCAAAAATACAGATAAAGCTATTAATACAAAACTTTTCGCAAGAATTCTTTTAGTACAATATTTAGAATATTTATTCTTTACATTATCCATTTTATCTTTAGTATCATATCTTATCTCAAGTAAATATGTTTCATAATCATATTTAGCTTTTTCAAGTTTAACAAGAGATTTCTTATATAAAAGTTTACTTTTATTTCTAAACTTTTTAAATATAGGCTTTTTATATATTTTACATAAGAATCTATAGAAGTAAACTGATACAGCTATAACACCAAGTATTTCATAATAATATAGTTTTCTAAGTTTACGTTTAGTTTTTCTTTTAAATTTATTAAATCTTTTTTTAAACACATGAAAGAAATCAATTATATAATTGATAATCGCATTATAAATTTTATTAATGCTATCTTTCATGTATATGTTACTCCTTATTCTTAATATTTTTTATATCTTTAATTATATCTCTAATTTCATAAAAATAAATATATCCTAGTGGAATTATTATAATTAATATAAATCCTATTTTAGTATCCATTATTCTTTCTATTAAACTAAAGAATTTAAATTTATATATATATTTTCCTAATATTTCATCTTCATAAACAGCTGGGTCTTCACTTATATTTTGTATACCTTTAGTATAGAATATATTTTTTCCATTTTCTAGTTTAATTCCAACTATTTCATGTGTAACTATCTTTCCTTTTAAGTCTCCGCTCGTTCCTTTAAATGTAATTATATCTCCTACTTTATATGAACTTGTATTTCTTTCTTGAACGAGTATTACATCTCCTTTTTTTAGAACTGGTTCCATACTTTTAGTAATAATAGAATAAGTTCTAAATCCAAAAGCACTAGGATTATTAGGAAATACTTTTTGATATACTGTGAATAGTGCAAATAGTATTAGTAATATTAATATAATTATTTTGAGTACGTTTAATATTTTCTTTATTACTTTTTTCATATGAATCCTTTCTAAATTATGATGGTTTTATAAACATAATTTTGTTAATCTTTAAATTTGTATTTTGTAATGAATTTGGAGCATCTATATCTATTTCTAGATTCCAATAATAATTAAGTGTTGAATCTGCTGGGATAGTAACACTATCTGCAAAATCAAAGAAGTATCTATCATCCTCTTCATTATGTTCTAATCTGTCTGATAATTTAAAGTTATCAATTATTGGATTAGTAATACCTATCTTTAAATAATTTTTAAGTAGATTTATATTTCCAGTTATTTCTGTAAATACTATCTTTACTCTTGCTGGTGTTGGATTAATATTAGTAAGTTCAAATCTATATCTTTGTGTTTTACCTGGATACATTAAGTCTAAATTTAATAATTCATCGTCTGAATATTGTCCTTGTAAAACATATTTATTATCAATAAGTGCATATAGTTTAACTTGTATATCACTATCAGTTACATAGAAATCTCTATTATATTCTATATTTTCTCCTAGTGATGGTTCTGTTTGCATCCATGCATATGCGCTTACTGTAAGTAAGATTATAACTAATATACTTAATAATATTGATATTTTTTTCATATGCTACCTCACTGGAATGTTACAAGAGTAGCATAACTTTCTGGTGAAACACCTACTACTTCTTTAATTCTAACATATACTGATTGATAACCGGTAAATTGCATATTACTATTTGTTACAGGTGTCCATACTGTTGTTGCTGTATTTGTTGTGGCCCATTCCATTGTAGTATCAAGGCCAGTTATTGTATAGTTAGAATTTCCTGTTAATGTTGGAGCTGCTAGTAATTCATTAGCACTACCAAATTTAAATAATACATTTAGAAATGTTGATGCAAGTGCATTGGTGCAATCTATATCTCCGCCTTCTAACCATATTTTCAAATTTATAGCCATTCTACTATTAGCTGGTATTGTAAATAATACTTTATTAGTATCAATCGTATCACTATCGCTATTACTTCTTCCACCATCTTTATAACTAAAATTACGAACAAGTTGTGTTGTATAGAAACTACTAGGTATATTACCAAATTTAAACTTACCTGCTGTTATAATTGCATTTGTAGTATATTCATCTGTAATACCATTTTCAGGTGTTTTTCCAAATATAATTGTTGATGTTGTATTATCTGTGGTTGGATAAGTAAGTGCTATTCTAAGGGCATCATAAGCAGGACCTGTAACAGATGTATCTCTATGTACATATACATGTTTTGGATAATCTTCAGTTTGTAAATAGAAAGTAAAATCAATATAACCATTTTCAATCATTTGAGATACACTACCATTTACTTCAGGAAGTTTTATAAATTCTGGGTCAGTTAAAGTTAAACCTTCGTTAAAGTCTATCGTATAGAAATTAACTGCATCAACACTTGACACTTGTTTAAGTTCAAATTCATTAAAATTTTCAAGAACACTATTTAAATTAACAGTATTTCTTGCTGCACTATCTGGTTGTAATTTAATAACAAGACCTTCTGCTGCTGAAACTTGAATATTAGATAAACTTATAGATGGATTAGATCTATCTTGAAACCATGCATAAGAACTTATTATAAGAATAACTGTAAATCCAATTAACAATATAATTTTAAAAAATGACTTATTACTCATAATACACCTCTTAAAAATCTAGTTCCACATAATTAGATACAAAGTAATCACTAGTTTCACTATATCTAACTAATACATGAGTACCACTTTTAAATGATAAATCATCACTGCCATTATATCTTATCCATTTATTTCCATTATCTATTGAATATTCCATGGTATTATTGATACCACTTATTGAATTACCATTTTTACTTACATTTGGAATATTAGTGTTATCTTTCTTTTGTAATCCTATGAATGATAAATCAAATTTAAATATGCCACCTTTTAAAGCACCATTAGCATCTCTATCATTTCCTTCTACCCATACTCTTATTTTTAATCCAGCTTTTTTTTCTACTCCATCTGTAGTTTCAATAGTAACAAGTGGCGTATCTCCATTAGCCATTTTACTACTATATTTAGCATGAATAGTATCTATTAAATTAGGAATATCACTTTCTACAAAATCACTTCCACTATTTACTTTTAAATATTTATAACTTTGTTTATTAGTTGATGTAATTGATGCTGTAAGTAAATCTTCTCCATTTGATATAATTTCATAATTAGGATTAGGTGCCCATACAAGACTAGGTGTATTGTCTAAAATATATTCATCATTTTCTTCATCATAATTATATTTTATAAATGCAACTCTAACTGCTCCTGCGATTAAATCTCTACTAAAGTTACCATAGGCACTAACTCTTGTTATAGAATCTAAACTACCAGTAACTTCATCCCATATCAAATCTGATTCATCAGTACCACATTCTGGATAAACTCTTGAATTATCGTCTAAAAATAATTTAACACTTGTATCATTTTTAAACCATAAATCAAAATCTAAATAATCTTTATTAACAGTAGCATTTATAAAATGAAGAGGATAGCCATCATCATTTTTAAGATTAGCTTTATAAAAATTAATACCATCACTTGTAACTTCATTATCAAATCTGAACCCTTCTCCAACATCTATACTAAGAGAAGTACCCCAATTATTACCACCATCCTCACTAACTTGAATATTGTTAGTTTTAGCAGTTCCAATCTCAATTGCATTAATGTGAGTATTTTCATTATGAACAAACCATGCATAAGAAAAAACAAAGATAGAAACAATTATAGCTATCATTTTAATAATTGTACTACTAATTTTCTTATTCATATCCTTATTCATCTTATTACCTCAAATATGCAAATGCATCTTGTTTATTTTTTCTATAATGTTTTAATAAATTTTTAAATCTCTTAATAATTTCTTTATCTGTTTTTTCTTCTTTTTCTAATGCAAGTTTAAATTCTTCTTGTAATATTTTCTTAAATTCTTTCATAGAATGATTTCTGTTATTAGCGATAAAGTCTTCCATTAATTTCTTAAGAGCATATCTATTTATTTGATCTTTTTTATATGTTTTATTATTATCAAGTTCATTTAGAATAACATAATCTAAGAAGAATGCTCCATCCATTCTATTTTTAGTTTTTTCTTCATCAACACTTTCTTTAGAGTCATTTGTTTCTTTTTTATCTTTAACGTCATATTGTTCAATAAATTCCCATAATTCTAATGCTTTTTGAAAGTTAGGATTCTTAAGTATAGTGTTTGTTTTTCTTATTGGTGATTTAACAGGTGCTGCGTTAGCTAATTCTTTTACAAATGGTGTTTTTAAGAAATCTCCTACTACTAATTCTATTTTAGCAATTCTTTGTTCGACTGATTCACCACTGCTTGAAACACCACCTAAATCTTCAGAGAAGTTTGTTTGCATATTTAAACTTATATTTACTTCTTCATTACCAAGTTTAGTTTTACCTGTGTAAGTCATTACTTTTTTCTTTTTAGCATAACTGCCACTTGCTGTAACTTGTTTTCTTAAAGTAAAGAAGTAATTTAGATTATTTAAGAGTGAAATTATAAATCTATTCTCATAAATATCAAAACTTTCTTCTTTATGTACGTTAAGTACTTTACTTGGTGTAATAGTACCGTCTTCGTCTACATCTTGTATTAAATCTGTATGTTGAGCTAAATGTTTAATTGTTTCTTGACTTATTTTTTTAGCTTTTTCAACAGGAACAACTTCTTCTTCTTGCATGATAAATCTTTTAGGATTTCTAATGATATTATCTAGATATACAAGTGTTTCTTCTATCTTATCTATCCATGAATAATCATATTCAACACTTTGAAAAGATGAATTAATAACAACATGTGAATCATTTGAGCCACAAAATTGTTCTATAGCTTTACTATCAGTGTCATCTAATAAATTTAATAATTCATTCTTATTCATACAAATCCTTTCTTATTACATTGCTTTCTTAAGTCTTGCTAAATATTCTTTACATTCACTCATATTTTCTTTGCCAAATGTCTTATCTAAAAATTTAACATATCCATCTATTTCATCACGAATGAATGATAAGTTTAATTGTTCAAATTTTCTTAAGACTTTTTTACAAAGAATATAATCAAATCCATCAAGTTCAGTACCACCGCACGCTACATAAACTGGAACGAATTCTTTGATATGTTTAACGATACGATTACCAAAGGCAAGTCTAAAATGTTCAATAACATAATTATCCATGTCTTCAAGTTTATTTAATGTATCTTGTGATACTGGATGTTCTGCTTTTGCTTTATTAAATAAGCTTTCTAAGTAACTACTGTTAATTCTAATACCAGGTGTATCAGGAGCATCAAATGCTTGACCTTTATCATTTATGTCTATTGGCATAGCACGGTCGTAAACTTTATCAGTAACCATGAATGTTGAATCATCGTTATTGATTGTACCAATGTACCACATGTTATCTGGTATTTTAAGTTTTCCATCAGGTAAATGTTTTGGATCGTTTGGCCATACATTAGGTACTAAGTCAATTACCCATTCATCACGAGAAGGCATTTCTAATATTGATAGCATTTCCGCAAAATAGTATTCAACACGAGCGATATTCATTTCATCTAGTATTGTTAAATACATTTCATCATTATAGCTTGCTTCATACATTGCTTTTAAAACTTCTGTTTCATTAAACTTCTTAGTAAATTCGTTGAAGTATCCAAAAAGTTCAGTTCTATCTCTCCATGATGGTTGTACTGATGCGATAGTTGCATCTCTACTTATGAATTTACCCCACGCATATGGTAGTGATGTTTTACCTGTACCAGAGATACCTTGTAAAATTACAAGTCTTGTTGCTCCAAGAGCTGCTACAAATAATCTAATAATTTTAATTTTATAATATAGTTTCATTCTTGATGCTGCAAAATTTCTAAATGTTTCACATAACTCTTCAAGTGTAAATGTATTGCCAAAGTTTTCAGGTGTCTTATTAGCATACTCCTCATCTATTTGTGTTAATTTAAAGAATCTGCTTCCATTAGCTGCTTCAGTTGGAACTTCTTCAGTTTTTTCACCTTCAGCACTTTCTTCACCATTTTCTTCTTTAATTTCTTTTGGAATATCCATTTTTATATTACTTCCACTGACTTGTGGAGTAAGTCCTATTTGAGAAACTTTTAAAGCATATAATTCTTCTTTTTCTTGATTAAGTCTTATAACATCTCTATCAAGTTTAGCTACTTCTTCAAGCAAACTTTCTTGTTCAACAAGTGTTTTTCTAAATCTTAAATATTTTCTTATAAGTAGATATATTAAGAAACATATTCCTGCTAAAAAAGCGAATACCAAAAGTACTGCTACTCCTACTAATATCCATTGACCAACTGAAAATTCTGAAGAATATTCTTTAAGTATTGATAAGTATGCTTTAAAGTTAAACATCTTTCCAAATCCTCTAACAACACCCATAAAAATATTTATAACTCCAGAAAAGAATTGTTCCATAAAGTCATATAAAAATCTCATATATGTTGACAATTCTCTTCACCTCTATTCTTAATTCTATATTCATATTAATTTTATCATATTTGTATATAGAATTACAAGAAAAATACAATATTTTGCTACAATAAAAAAGACTACTTTCGTAGTCAATTTATATAACAAATCATTTAACTTTTTTATAATCAAGTAATAGCATTATAAATTTATATAATTGATATATAAAGAATGCTGCAAGTGGTAATATTATACATATAAAGAATCCAACTTTTGTTTTTAAGAATGTAAGAACAGCTCCTAATTTAGGAATTCTTGTTCCATTCCATACAGAAATAATATCACCAGGAGCTACTTGTTGAGAATCTTCTCCAGTATTATTATCACCTTGAGTAACATATGAAGTCATACCATTAACTGTTAAAACAGATTTAATACGGTGTGTTTTAATAATATAAGTATCTTGTTCTGTTGCTCTAAATGAGATAACATCTCCCTCTTTAAGTTCACTCTTACCATCATATTGTTTTGTGATGATTAAATCATCAGTCATAATTGTAGGTTCCATTGATCCTGTTTGAATATTTAATGGTACATATCCAAATATTTGAGAAACTCCTTTTTCACGAGAAGTTAGTGTAATCAAAGTAACACTAGCAGCAAGGATAATAATTATCCACACTAACACATCTAAAATAACCTTAAATATCTTTTTCCCTTTCATTCTACACCTCTTTCTCTATTATGGATTAGCATTCTTAGATATTTGAATATTAAATTTGATATTAGTACCAGATGCGTTGTTTTCACAGTCGTAATCTTGTCCTTCTACCCATCCATATATTCTTACTTTATTAATACCAGCTGCTAAATTAAATAGTGTTTTATATTCTCCATTAGCATTATTATCTTCTGGAGTTGTTATATCAGGTGTAACAGTATCAAAATATGTAGCACTATTAGATTGATAATCAAGTGCTGTTTCTGCAGTAATATCAGCCTTAATACCTAAATAATTTGGAACTACTGTATTAGTTGTAAAACTAGTTTGTCCATAGTTTTGTGCTTGAGCAACTCCACCTGGTTTATGTATATTGTTATTTGGCTCCCAGAATATATTTGTATTTCCAGTTCCATGAGATGCAGCACCTTTAAGTGCGATAGCATCAGCACTAGCACCAGTAGCAGCACTACCTTCATATAGGAACGCAACTCTAGCGGCATTCTTAAGTCCAGTGTCAGCTCCACTAGCAATAACATCTGAAGTTGTTGTTAAATATACAGTTGTTGGTTGTGTAGCAAGTAGGAATAAGTCAAATGCTATAAAGTCTCCAAGTGTGCCTGCTTGTTCAGTTGAACGTGAAGCAACTATTTTATAACCATGAGCAGTACCAGCATCAGCTTCAATACTTCCTTTAAACATTTTCATAAATCCTGTAGTTGTATCAACTTCTCCGATTGTTGAAACTGGTACAATTTGACTAGGTAATTGATTAGTATTACCTTGATATGCAGAACCAGTTATTTCTGCAGTAGTAATATTAGCTTTCCAGTTAACAGCATCAACAGAAACTTGGATACCATTTGCTGCACTAACATTAACATCAATGCTATCAACAGTTACAGTTGTATTTTCTGTGAACCATGCATATGATGCTGTTGTTAATGAAATAGCTGTTACTATTAACATTAAGAAAGCTGTAAGAATCTTTTTTCTACCATCATTAGATTCTTCTTTTTTTTCTTTTTTAGTTTCTTCTACAACTTTATTTTCAACAGGAGTAACTACTTCTGCTTGTTGAAAAGTATTATTTGTAGAATTATCATTTTGATTTTCCATATACATTTCCTTTCTCTAAATTATTCACTTTTTTCAGTGATTACCATTGACATTTTCATTTCTCCGCCAATAATGTCATCGATGCATTCCGGGTCTTTTCCTTCTAACCAAACAAGAATTGTATACCTGTCTATTTGTCCAGGTTCTAACCCATTTCTTTCTTGTTCCATAATTAAATGATTTGATAAAAACGCAATTGTATTTGGCTCCTCTTTACCATTTTTTGCCTTTTTGGCATAAACTTTTTTTTCGCCATTAGTAAATACCGCAACCCTAACAGCATCATCTACATTCTTTATAACTGATTCGATAACAATCTTACTTTTATAATCGGTTTTTTGTTCTCCATCGTTTTTTATAAAGTATGTATAAGCAATATAGTTATCACCACTATTATCGCCCTCTTTTTTTATTACTTCATCCATTGGTATCCATGATTCAGTAATATTATCCATATACTCTAATCCTTTTACTTTAATTTCCACAGTTTCAGCAGAAAATTCTGAGTCAGAAGATAAAAGTATATGTCTTTCAGCTTTCAAATTCTTGTCTAATTTAATAGTAAAATATCCATTACTATTAACAACATATAGTACTAAATATAATAATGAAAAAAATAGTAATAAAATAAGTAATCCCATCTTAATAACTCTTGATAAAAGTTTTCCTCTATATATTTTTTCTGCTTTAACTTTTATTACATTATTATTCATGATTCACCTATTTGTACACTTTATAAGTATTACCATCATTTTCTATTATTGTTGCTCCTATATTGTGTGAAAATTCAACAATACTATTATAATTAGATACCTTATTATGCTTAAAATAAACATAATCAATTACGTTCTTTAATTTAAGACTTTTACTTTCAACTGTGTTAAAATCATATACACCTAATTTAAATCCATAATTTTTTAGTTCTTTTACTTTAACATCCCTATTCATAAATTCCTTATATGGAACTAAGAATACAAAATTACGTATTGTTTTAGGTTCTACAATATTATACATTTTAGTAATATTAGTTTTAAGCTTAAAGAAATCATTTGGAAGCTTTACGAAATATAATGTATTAGGTTTATTATCAAAAACATTTTTAATAACTTCAAAAGATATATGTTCTGCTTCAATATACTTAAAATCAAGAGCAAATCCATATTTAACAAAAGCATCAAAAGCATGAGATTCATCTATTCCTTCAAAGTATTTTTTATCAAAATTAATTTTAGAAATAAATAAATTATACCCATCTATATTACCCATGTAATCGTAATATACTTTTAATGGACTTTTTGATAGCATATTTAAACATTTCTTACTAGAACTAACACTTTTAGTGATATTCTTAATTATCTTTAAATAATTATCATTAAATAGTTTTTTAGATTCATCATCAAATAAATAACTATTCTTTTTTTCTAATAATTTAACCGCAGTATAATAGTCTACCTTAGGAACTGTAAGCGAATTAGTTAGTTCTTCTAACATAATACATAAAAGCATCATTTTAGCAACTAAATAATACCATTCAAATTCCACTGGATTATTGATAATATCTAAATAATCAACAACATTTTCAAATATAAGTAAAAGCATTCTTTTTATTACAATATTATCAACATCATACTTATTAAAAATATCTTCATACTCATTTAAAGTATTAGTAATATCTCTTCTCCCAAATATAAAATATTCATAAAACTTATCAACACAAATTTCAAAACATTCTATATCTTTTGGATAAGGTTTTAGTTCTTTAGAAACAAGTATATCAACATTTCTAAGAATGCATTTAGCTTTTTGTTTTAAAAAAACATTTGCTAAGCACCTCATTACATCCTCCTTACCTTCACATTATACAAACTAATTATATAATGATAAATAAAAAAATTCAATATATAAATAACAAATTTATTATATTTGAATATATTAAATATGAAAGTGAGGATATATGAAAAAAATATTTTTAACTATCTTTTCATTAATCGCAATAATAGTTTTAACTGTAATAATTGGTATAAGAGAAAAAGAATCTAAAAATAAAAAGTTAGTTGTTGCAGAAGTAACACATTCTGTATTTTATACTCCATGGTATGTATCTATAGAAAATGGATACTTTAAAGATGAGAATATTGATATTGAAGTAGTGCTTACTCCTGGTGCTGATAAAGTTGGAACAGCTGTATTAAGTAAAGATGTTAATATTGGATTTTCTGGACCTGAAGCAACTGTTTACATTTATAATAATTCTAAAGAAAAACTACTTACATTCGCATCTTTAACTAAAAGAGATGGACAATTTATAGTTGGAGACTGTAAACTAAAAGACAATTTTACACTTAATGATTTAAAAGGTAAAAAGATACTTGCTGGTAGAAATGGTGGTATGCCATTATTAATGTTTAAATATGCTCTTCATGAAAATGGTATTAATGAAAGTGATATTAATATTGATACAAGTATAGAGTTTAGTGCTCTTACAGGTTCTTATATAAGTGGTCAAGGAGACTTTGTAAATCTATTTGAACCAAATGCTTTAAATATAGAAAAGCAAGGATATGGTTGCCCTCTTACATCACTTGGTAACTTATCAGGAATAGTTCCATATACAGCATTTTATGCTCGTGAAGAATTTATAAATAACAATAAAGACTTGATACAAAGATTTAATAATGCTCTTAATAAAGGTATAAAATTCACTAAAGAAAATGACAGTGAAACTATCGCAAAAGCAATAATAAATCAATTTCCTGATACAAGTTTAAAAGATTTAGCAATACTAATAGATAGATATAAAAATGCAGACTCATGGTATGATAATACATATGTTAATAGTAAAGATTATGACAAATTAATAGATATACTTTACTATGGTAAATTTATAAATAATAAACTAGATTCTAATATATTAATAACAAATGAATTCAACAAATAAATTACTATCACTAAATAATATAAGTAAAACTTATCACTCAATACATGGTGAAACTAAAGCACTTGATAATATATCCTTTGACTTATATAAAAATGAATTTATAGGTATAATTGGTCCATCCGGATGTGGTAAAAGTTCAATATTAAATATTATTTCATCACTTGAAACTGAATACTCTGGAAATATATCTATAAAAGATAATATTACTATTGGATATATGCTTCAAGATGCATGCTTATTTCCATGGTTAACAATATATGATAATGCAATATTAGGTCTTAAAATATCTAAAAAGTTAAATGATAATACAAAAGATTTTACAATAAATTTACTTATAAAATATGGACTTTATAGTTTTAAAGATAAATATCCAAATGAACTATCTGGTGGTATGAAACAAAGATTAGCTCTTATTAGAACTCTTGCTTGTAATCCTGATATATTACTTTTAGATGAACCATTTGGTGCTTTAGATTATCAAACAAGATTAAAAGTTAGTAATGATGTTTACAATATAATAAAAGAAGAACAAAAAACAGTATTAATCGTAACACATGATATTAGTGAAGCAATTTCTATGTGTGATAAAATAATAGTTCTTTCAAATAGACCTGCTGTTATTAAAAATATACATACAATTACTTTACAAGATAAAAAAGGTCCAATTGAAAATAGAAAAGACCCATTATTTAGAGAATATTATGACCTAATATGGAAGGAAATTGATAATAATGAGTAAAGAACAAAAAGACTTTTTAAAAAAGATTAAAAGAAATAAAATAATTATTCTTATGACTCAAATATCAATATTCATACTATTTATACTTATATGGCAAATATTATCAAATAAAAACATAATTAATACATTTATAACTAGCTCACCTAAAAAAATACTTATTACTATTAAGAATTTATATATTCAAAATAATTTATTTACTCACATATTTGTTACTGTAAAAGAAACATTAATATCATTTGTAATAACAAGTATACTATCATTATTAATATCAATTATACTTTATAATCATAGTTTTATTGCTAAAGTATTAGATCCATATCTTACAATATTAAATAGTCTTCCAAAAGTAGCACTTGGCCCTATTATAATAATATGGATAGGTGCTAATATAAAAAGTATTATATTAATGGCTATACTTATCTCATTAATAGTAAGTATACAAACAATATATAATGGATTTGTAAGTACAGATAAATTAAAAATAAAATTATTAAAAACATTTGGTGCATCTAAAAAAGATATATTATTAAATGTGGTATTACAAGAAAATAAAAAGACAATACTAAATACATTTAAGATAAATATATCAATGTGTTTAATTGGTGTAATTATGGGAGAGTTCTTAACTTCTAAAGCAGGAATTGGTTATTTAATATTATATGGTTCACAAGTATTTAATTTAGACTTAGTAATGACAGGTGTATTCTTATTAACAATAATTTCAATAATAATGTATAAAGTCATATCAAAAAATACAGATAAATGATTCTGTATTTTGTTTTTAATTATATTAGTTTTTATTTGTATCTCTAACTGGACTTCTTTCCATTGCAAGTAAATAGTCTTCTTTATTTATTTTACTTCAATCAATAATTTTATTTAATTCTTTTTTTAATATCATATCTAACCAAATTCTAGTACTTCTCCCATTACCTTCACAAAAAGGATGAGCAACATTCATTTCAACATAAGTATTTTGAGGCATTTCATTTATTTTGTTGGAATAAATAATTCTAATGCTTTTAATTTCGTAATTCATTCTTCTTTAGACGCTTCAACTTCATTAGTAATACCAAGTTTATTTTTAAGCATTATATCACCTTTTTAACTATAAATATTGTACCATAATATAAGATATTTCTATTGTTTATGAATAACTTATGTTTTAATAATTTATTTTTTATTTTTTAATAAAGAACAAAAATGTAATGAAATATTAGAAAAACAAAAAGTAATGTTTGAATTTCTAATTAAATATGCAAATGAAAAAAATATTCAATATAAATTATTAACTAAAGATGATGTAAAAGATTATGATGATTTAGATAATATAATGATTTATATGCATAATATTGAAGAATTAATTGGAATATTATTAAATATCTAACCATTTAAAAACTCTATAATTAGAGTTTTTTTATTGCAAAATTAGATTATAATTTAATGTTATTTTCTAAATCAAATTTAACTTTTTCAATAATACCAGAAGCATTAATAACATTATTAACAGAAGTTTCACGAGCTATTTGTGCGAAATCTTCAAAAGTTAATTTAGGATTTACTTCAAGTGCTAAAGCAAACATTCCTGATACTTTAGGAATAGACCAACTAAAAGAAGTGTTACCATGATACATGTAATCTTTATCACTTCCCCAGAGTGGAACCATCTCACTACTTGGAACCATTACTTTTGATTCATGTAAGGCATGATTATCTTGTTGCCAATCACTTAGGTAATATGTTTCATTATTTAAATCAGTATTTACAGTTGTAAAATATTTAGAAAATTCATCGCTATCTATGACATAGCATCCTGTCTCTTTAAGCTTCTCTTTGATAAAAGCAAATTCTTTTTCAAGATTAGACGCTTTAGCATATCCACTTGAGATATTTACGATTTGTGTATTTTCACCACTTAAATTTTTATTATATATTTCTACTAATCTATCATAAATGAGTTTTCCATAAAGTGCTCTTGGATTATCACCTACTAATTCTGGATGACTTTCAAAATAATCAGGATTAATGTCGTAAAAACTAACATTAGCATCAGGAGCAACTCCTATATTTTTACCAACTAAATATGATAAAACTATTTCTCCATGATAATGATCTCCACGAGAACCATAACTTTCATAATAATTTTTAATTTTACCATCAATTTCAGTAGGAGTATTAATAAATCCATTATCAATGACTGCAATATTTATTCCTTCTCCAGTTATTCCATTTTTATGCACTGAATCTATATCAGGTGTCGTTTTATAATAATTAGTATTAAATTTAAATGGATTCTTTTCCGGAAATCTAGTAAGTGTAGAATAATTAACTTGTCTTACTACTTCATCACTAAAGTCTCCAGCAAATCTTTTGTTACTTAAATTGCTGAAAGAAAATCCCCATCTTCTAAATATTTCGTTTTTTAAAGCATACTTAAGCCATTCTTCATTAATGATATCTGGAATCATATCATCTGTTAAGTTTCCCATGGCTAATTTTTTATATTTATCAATATCGTACATAACTTTACCTCTATTTAATTACATTATAATATACTAAATGGACTAAATCAATTATCTTATCATACACTAATTAATATAATAATATAGGAGGAAAAATAAAGAATGAGAAATAATTGTAATTTAATGCCACCAACATATACTTGCTACGGACCTACTGGGCCAACAGGGCCTACCGGACCAAGCGGTGGAGCAACTGGGCCTACTGGACCTACTGGTGCAACAGGACCTCAAGGATTTCAAGGTATAACTGGGCCTACTGGACCTACTGGTGCTACTGGACCTCAAGGACTTCAGGGTATAACTGGACCTACTGGACCTGCTGGTGCTACTGGGCCTCAAGGACTTCAAGGTATAACTGGACCTACTGGACCAACTGGACCTCAAGGACTTCAAGGTGTAACTGGACCTACTGGACCTACTGGTGCTACTGGACCTCAAGGACTTCAAGGTGAAATTGGACCTACTGGACCAACAGGACCTCAAGGACTTCAAGGTATAGCTGGGGCAACTGGAGCGACTGGACCTACTGGACCTCAAGGAGAAACAGGAGCTGCTGGCGAAACACCTACTCTTTCAATTGGAACAATTACAACTGGTGCACCTGGTACAGAAGCATCAGCTTCAATAACAGGAACAGCGCCTAACTATGTTTTAAACTTAACCATACCACAAGGACCAACTGGTGCTACTGGACCTCAAGGACTTCAAGGTATAACTGGACCTACTGGACCAACTGGACCTCAAGGACTTCAAGGTGAAATTGGACCAACTGGGCCTACTGGACCTCAAGGACTTCAAGGTGAAATTGGACCTACCGGACCTACTGGACCTCAAGGACTTCAAGGTGAAATTGGACCTACCGGACCTACTGGACCTACTGGACCAACTGGACCAGCAGCATAATGAATAACTATAAAGTTTGTGTATATGCCATATGTAAAAATGAAGAAAAGTTTATTGAAAAATGGTATAACAGTATAAAAGAAGCAGACTATATATGTGTGTTAGATACAGGTTCAAATGATAACTCAGTTAAAAAATTTAAAGAACTAGGAATTAAAGTAAAAAAGAAAATAATTAATCCATGGAGATTTGATATAGCAAGAAACGAATCGTTAAAAATTATACCTAAAGATACTGATATATGTATATGTTTAGACTTAGATGAGGTAATGTTACCTGGATGGAAAGATGAATTATTAAAAATATGGAATAAGAATATAACAAGAATAAAATATTTATATAATTGGAAATTAGATAAAAATAATAAACCATTAATAAGTTTCTATGCTGATAAAATACATGCATATAATAAATATATATGGACTCATCCAGTACATGAAGTACTAAAACCAATATCTTTTGAGAATATAATACAAACTGATAAGATAATTATCAATCACTATCCTGATCAAACTAAATCAAGAAGTTCATATCTAAAATTATTAGAATTATCTGTAAAAGAAGATCCTAATGATGATAGAAACTTACACTATTTAGGTAGAGAATATATGTACTATCACAAATGGAATAAATGTATAGATACATTAATTAAACATCTAAATCTTAAAACATCAACTTGGAAAGATGAAAGAGCTGCTTCAATGAGATTTATCGCAAGAAGTTATATAGCACTTAAAAGATATAATGAAGCTATAATGTGGTATAAAAAAGCTATACTTGAAGCTCCATATTTAAAAGAAGCATATATAGAACTTATAATGTTATACTATAATTTAAAGCAATACCATGAAGCTATTAAATATGGTAAAAAAGTACTAAAAATTAAAAATAATAATATTACATATATAAATGAAATATTTACTAAAGATGAAACTCTTGATGATATATTAAGCATTTGCTACTACTATGTTGGTAATAAAAAAGAAGGGTTAAAACATATTAACAAAGCATTAAAAATAAATCCTAATAATGAAAGAATAATGCAAAATAAAAAGTTTTTTGAATAAATTTCAAAAAGCTTTTTAAATGTTTCCATGTTGATTTTCTAAACTTAATATTTTACTTTTAAGTAATACTAATCTAAATAATTTATATAAATCATAAGATATAATAGCTAAAGCTGGTATTAATATTGCTACCATCCATCCACTCTTAGATGCTAAGAAAAATTGTATTCTGCCAAGCTGTGGTATTTTAAAATATACTTTTCCAACCACATTGCTTGCTTTAACTTTTTCATCATCTTCTTTAGGATTAGCATCTCCCTTTACTGTAAATAATCTACCTGTTTCAGAACTTTCTGTAACATTAATAATTCTATGTGTTATTGGAGTTCCACCAAAGAATGTATTTTCAGAATAAAAAGTTATAATGTCTCCTTTTTTTAAATCATTTGTATTAACTCTTTTAACAAACGCAACATCATATACGTTAATTGTTCCTGTCATACTTGGACTTATTATTGTATATAGTCCAAATAATGGATTTTTTCCTTTACTTTTACATATCTTTCCATCTATAACATAAAATACCAAAAATGAGCCTATAATCATTAATATTGCTATTATGGTGTAACTGAATATGTTAGATATCATGTGTAGTCGTCTTTTAAGTTTAATATTCTTATCTTCTTCCATTCTATTTCACCTACTCATAGTCCTTTTCAACAACTATTTTAGCTATAAATGTTTTTTCAGATAAATGATTTTGATCTTCTCCATTTTCCTTTAATCTAATGGTTAATTTATAGTCATGAACTGTTTCTGTTGTTATAATTCCTGTACCTATTGTAGTTGTAGTAACTGGAACTGGTGTTTCATTTAATTTAACTAGTGTATTATTAGAACTATTTTTATTAGATGTGCCTGATAATTCATAAACAAAATTTTCATCAGTAGTATCTATAAGTGGACTAATTACTTCTAATTTTATTTTATATTTGCCAACTGTATCAGTACTATAGTTTTCAATTGAAAAATCCATTGACTTTTCAAATCCTGGTTCTACATCTGCTACATTTATTTCACTGGATTCTTTATATCTCATAAGCATATTTGCTGTTTTAATGACAACTCTTGTTTCATCACCATTTTTTATTTTTTTAACATAATATGCATATGAAGTACCTATAAGCATAGCAAACATTACAATCAAAACTAATAAATACACTATTGTATTACATTTTGAAGCATATTTCTTTTCCATTTTACAGCCTCCATACTCTATATATATAATAACAAAAAAAAATAAAATATACAATAATTTTTATATTGTAATTTATTAATATTAGTAAACTAAATGTAATTTATGCATAATAAAAAGTAGTTATTACAACTACCCTTATATTAAGCTCTCATTAATCAATTCCATTGATTTTTCCATCTTTTAAAGCAACTTGAATTTTTGCTCCAAATTTAGCACCTTGAGCAGCGTTTTGATCTTTACTTGTTTCTTTAAATTGAATAGTATACGTATAAGTATGTTTTTCATATCCATTTAAAGTTCCGTTACCGATAATTTGACTAGTTGTTGGAACAGGTTGTTCAGTAATAGCAGTAGCTAATGTACCAACATTACTAGTTTTATCACTAGTTCCTGATAAACTATGAACAAATGCACCATCAGCTACATCTGTTAATGTGTTAACATCGATAACAAGTCCGATCTTGTACTCAATACTCTCAGTAGCAGCAGCATCAGTATTAGCAACAGTGAATGTTTTTACATCTTGTGGAGAAGTTTCTGGTCTGATATTTGACATTTCAATCAAATTACCATCAGTAAATTCTACACTACCTAACTTGGCAGTTGTAACTATAATACTAGAAGCATTAGCGTTACCACTTACAGAAATACTAAACCATGCGAATGTAGCTCCAACAATAGCAACTAATAGAGTAGCAATACCAATAACTGATAAGAATATTGTTTGACCCTTATTATTGTCCATTTTCTTATCCTCCTTTACCTTATGTTATAATCATAACATTATTTTTTTTATATTTCAATTATTTTTTAAAATTTTATGATAAAATATTTTATGTGATGTGATATGAAAAAGAATTTAAAAAAGTATTTACCTGAAATTTTGACTTTTATAGTACCAATATTGATAATGTTAATAAGTTGTATAGTAAATAAGACTTACCCTTTTGGAAAAGAAATACTTCCTAAATATGATGGGTATTATCAATATGCTGGATTTACTAGTTACTATAAAAATGTTCTTCTTGGTAATGAAAGTTTATTCTATTCATTTAAAGGATTACTTGGATATAATTTTTATGCGACTAGTATATA